>OHCC01000785.1_pt1 | contig 18186 bp, 15 predicted proteins | sample 1577521 | NCBI WGS metagenome assembly OHCC01 (sample SAMEA3879533, study PRJEB24766) | human gut metagenome | biome: human-associated habitat; feature: feces | place: USA | collected 1985/1987
ATTAAGCTATCTGTATCTGGATTCATAAGAGTAATAATTTTATAAAACCGTTTATAAACTACTCTTTTAAAAGGAGTTAACAATATCGATTTTATATTACTATAGTTAATACTTGCTTTAGCCCCCCAACAGATCCAATCAACCCTTCTTGAATACAAGGACAAAAAAGTCATTACTTTATAAGGTAAATTTCCATGAAGAAGAAAAGTATCACTTTTATGTTTCTTCACAAACTTCAACAGCGAGATAAAATCATCCAAGTAAATAATATTCACATTATTACAACGAGACGTTTTTTCATAAATCGCCTTATGTTTTTCATCTAAAGAACCATATAAAATGAATAATTGAGGCAATGAAGCAAAATCTTCCATATCTGCAAAAGATTCAATAATCAATACATTCAAATTATAAGGAGGAGCATAAAACAAATGTAGCAACATAATATTTGGGGTTAACGTCCTATTTTGACATATAAGGTGGCATAGGAAAGCACCTTAATACATTTCAATATAATAATTATCAAAACAGACTTGATTTTCTAATTAATGAGGCTTATTTTTAATGATCATCAATAATAGATTTTCATAATACTCTCAATCATACATCACATTAATACTACGAATGACAATCATCAAAACTTCAATATTATTCCCTAGATTAGCATACGCCATATCTTTTTTCTATCAATTCGCTCTTTTCCAATATATTACGAGCCATTTTCACCATAGGGGGACCTATAAACTTATCATCTTTTACAGCTACTCCTTTACCTTCCTTTATCGCTTCTTCTGATAACCTAATCATTTCCTTTGCCCAAGTAACTTCTTCATGTGTAGGAGAATAATATTGGTTTACTAAAGAAAGCTCCTTGGGATTAAGCACTAACATACCTTCAAATCCTAAATTCTTACTTAATATCAAATTTTTCTCCAAATCTACTAAATCATGTACTTTTATATGTACCGTATCAATAGGAAGAATTCCGCAACTTCTAGCGCCAATACAAATCATATTACGGGCTGTTATGATACTTATACCTTCAGCGTCATGCTTTCCCCTCAAATCTGTTACATAATCTTCACAACCGAAAGCTACAGCTATAACTCGATTACAAGAACAACAGATTTCCTTTATATTCATAACTGCTCCGGCAGTTTCAATCAAAGGGATTATTTTAAAAGTGCCTATTGGAAAACCTTTTTCATATTCTATTGTTTCAAGTAATTTACCGAAGAAATAAATATCCTCGCCTTTAGTAGCTTTAGGGTACATAAATCCAGAAATTCCTTCTATCGTTAATTGATGAGCATCTTTCAACAATTCACCACTCTCACGATCATTGACACGCGGAAACAAAAGTTTCCCTTTCAAATCTGTGCGTTTAGCGAAGGCTTTTATATTATCACGAGAAAGTTGTTTATCAGAAAAAGGAACTGAATCTTCAATGTCAAGCAACAGAACATCCGCATCACGTTTTATTGCACTTTCTAAAAGTTTAGTATTATGCGCAGGTACAAACATCAAACTGCGCATTAAATATGTTTCATTCATAATATTTCTTTTTTACTAGTACGTTCCTTCTAAACGAAAGAACATCTTTACCATCCTGATTATAAGCGATTGACTCTACATACACAATTCCTCTATCTTTTTTAGAGGTTGATTCTCGTTTATCCAAAACTTTCGTGCGCACATAAATAGTATCGTTAATAAATACTGGATTCAGATGTTTCACATCCTCATATCCCAAATTGGCAATAGCCTTGCCACTAACATCTGGAACAGTTATTCCTACGGCAAGACTAAAAACCAATGTACCTACTACCAATATTTTGCCATGCTGATTTTTTGAAGCATAATCTATATTAGTATGAACCGGATGATGGTTCATCGTCATTAACGAGAAAAAATTATTATCACTCTCAAATATTGTTTTAGAAAGCGAGTGCTTAATTTCTGAACCTACTTCAAATTCTTCAAAGTAAAGTCCTAATATGGATTGAATCATAACTATTTTATATTAATCTACATTTTCTATAAGCTGTCCACACAGCATTCATAACATTGGATACAATCATCACGTCACCTATTACAATAACATTATCATTATGCTCTATCCCTATATTATTAGAAGACATTCCAATACATAATGATACCAAGTCAAATGTAATTGAAACAAATTCTTCTCCACATTTACATATCATGGTGTTACCACATACTTCCTGTATGATTGCTTTGGTATATATAGGTATCATTAATTCCTTTAAAAGGACTTCTAAATGCTGTCGATTGACAGAATATGCGGAGCTGGCAATGCTTGAAGTTTGTTCTATTATAATTGGATTACCCCCATTTCTTGCTATATTAATAGCAGCTTCAACCCCAACTAATCCACCACCAACTATGATAATCTTCCGTTCTAAAAACAAATGATTTTCATATAGCTTAAATGGTGATATCAAAAAAGAAGTATCTAATCCTTTAATCTCAATATGACGAAAATTAGCTCCTATTGCCACTATTATTTTATCAAAAAACTTATCTCTAAGAAAATCGGCATCCACTTTTTGATTCAAAATAATATTAACATTGGTTCTTTTTATTCTGCAAATCAAATAATTGATATATCGTTTATAATCATCCTTAAAATCCGGAATGTATTTCAATTGGAAATTCCCCCCCAATTCATCTCTTTGCTCATAAAGAGTCACTGAATGACCTCGTTCTATACAAGTAATAGCTGCAACAATTCCAGCAATTCCTCCCCCGATAATTGCTATATTCTTATGTATCTCTGCTTTGTTTAACTCTAAATATTTTTCATCTCCAGCTATTGGGTTTACTGCGCAACTTAAGCGTTTATAGTGAATTAATCGATTCAAACATCCTTCATGACAAGCAATGCAAGGACGTATTTTCTCCAGTTGACGATCTTTTGCTTTTTTACACCACATAGGATCAGCAATTAACAGTCTTCCTAAACTAACAAAATCAGCTTGTCTTGCCTCTATTATTTGTTCTGCAATATCTGGATATCCTATTCTAGTACTCGAAATAATAGGAATCATTACCTCTTTTTTAACGGCTTCTGCTAAATATGAAAATGAGCCACACGGAATAGTAGTAGGAGGATGAGGATAATAATTATTTTCATAACAACCAGAATCAATATCCAAAGCATCTACTCCATAAGATTCCAACAGTTTGGCCATTTCCAATCCCTCTTCAATGGTACGTCCGCCATCTATATAATGTGTTAAACCGTATCGATAAATTACAGGAAAATCATTACCAGCTCCGCGCTTAATAGCCTCAATTAACTCTTTAGGAAATCTTAAACGATTCTCTAAACTTCCACCATACTCATCAAGTCGATGATTCCATAAAGATGTTGTAAACTGATCGATCAAATAACCTTGATGCCCATGAATCTGAATTGCATCTGCACCTGCATTCTTAATAAGCCGCGCAGCATTTTCAAAAGCTAGAACCATCGTTTTGATTTCTTCTTTTGTCATCATCCTTGCATTTTTGTATGGAGGATAAAAGCAAGGTACTTCTGAAGGGGCAATAGCAAATGAATGGTTTTGTGCATACGCTCCAGCTAAACGACCTCCCCCGGCAGTCAACTGAATACATACAGCAGTATCGTAGTCATGACATTTTTCAGATAAATCATTAATCCATTTTCCGTGAATCATATGATCAGCAAACAGCATCCACAATGGAACAGTAGAAGCATCTCTTTCAAGTTTTCTTGTTGTTCTAACGGCACCGGTAACAACCATTCCAACACCTCCTTTTGCCCGTTCAACAAAATAATCAATACCTCTATGTGACAAACATCCATCAGATTCATTATTGCCTCCCACATTCATAGGAGACATAATAACACGATTCTTTAACTTCAAAGAACCAATTTTGCCACACTGAAATAATTTCATATCAGACATAATATATTATCGTATTATATGATTTAGTTGGGGTTTTATCACAGCCGGATTACCATATAACACATTATGATCTGTCACTTCTTTTGTTATATTTGAAGACATTCCAACTATATTACTATCACCTATACAGATGCCATTGCGTATAGAAGTATTTAATCCAAAGAAATTTTTATTTCCTATTAGTAAACCACTGCCTACACAGACTTGACCCGCAAAATAGTTATTATGACCTATTTTTATATCATGACCTAAAAGAACACCCGAATTTACTGTATTAAAATTACCTATTACAGCATTACAGTTGACAACTACATTAGCAAGAAAAACATTTCCAACACCTATTGTAGCCGATTTTGCAAGCATAACTGTTGGATGAATAAAATTGGTAAACTTTTCAAATGGTATATTCAAATCATATAATATCTTTGTCCGGTCATCCATGCAATCAGGACGATACAATGAATATATGAACTTCACATCATTATATTTTCCATACTTTTCATACAATTCTTTTATACCACATAGTATATGATAGCCAGAAATAGAATCTCCACCGGAAAGATCATCCAATGCTAAACCTAAGACTTCAACAGGTGCATTAAAACGTTTATGGGCATCATAGATTTGATCTGCAATTACGATAGCTGTTCCACGACCACCTATAATTATTATTTTTTCCATAAATTCAATTTTATTAGTGTCACTATCTTTTTCATTTCTTTTACGCCATATCTTTGATCTATCGGCATCGCAACAAGGTGTTCAGCCAATTGATATTCCCAAGTATCAGCAACACACCATTTTTCAACATTAGGCCAGTATGTAGCAACAAATACTCTTTTTTTAATCAATTGACTTTTCAAATCAATATCCTTTGCATAATATGGATAAATCATTGGAACCGCATCGGCGTCCAAGCTGAAAGAAAAAAGATTTATATTATTTAGTTCATTTTGTAGGATATTAAAATTATCACGCCTTTGATTTCTAATATACTCATAATCTATACTTTGTAATATCTGTTCTGTCAACTTTGACATTTTACGTATTGGTTGATTATCCAATGAATCATCAGCTTTTCGGAATGCAGCATACCCTACCTCTGCCCCCTCCTCAATACGATTGACCAAATGCCCTATTCTATCACAAGATTTATCTATTAGAAAGTCATGATTTAATGTACAATCTGTATAAAGATAGCCACCATCCGGAACTCCAAAGAATTTACGAGGAGAATAGAATGTATCTATTGAATCTATTCGAGGAGTAAAAAAGGCCTGAGCATTATCTATAATCAACTGAGTTTTATAAATAGAAGCAAGACGCTCTACACAATCTTGTTTCAGACCAAAATAATTAGTATATAAAAAAGCCTCATTAGGAAGAAGTTTTATAGTTTTATTAGGTTCTAAAGCCTCATTGATAGAATAAAATTCATAAGGAATACCATATTTAAGCAAAGGCTGCAACATAACTTCACAAGTATAATAAGGCATATATACCTTTTTATATCTGCGAGCCAATAAAATATACTCAAAACAATTACGAGCGGAGTTCAACCGAATGGCTTGTTCATGATAGTGCTCCCCATGACGTAACTCCAATTCAAAGTAACCTCCAATAGCTTCCATTATTTCACTACCACTCTCAGCCAAGTATCCTGACACTCTAATGCCTGAATCAATTCTTCTTCAGAGACAAATTTTAAGACCAGTGTACCAATAGCATCATTAGCCCCTCTGAAAGAGGAAACTTTTTCATTCTCTTTCACCCATAAATCCATTTCCACAACATGGGATTTATAGAAATCCTCATTAATATCCAAACCAACGAATCGACCATCTTTATCTGCATGAAGAATAACTTCTGCCCATGAACCATTATAAGGCTTCTGTTCAATATCAATAACCTCATCTCCAACAGCTGCGCGTACAGCATTGGTTATTAGATCTACTCCTGTAGAATATCTAAGCATCTCAGCTAACCGATTACCACCACCTCGAGGAGAAACTTCCATTATATACGGCTTACCATTTCTTCCTATCCTTGTTTCTATGTTATAAATACTTGTACGCATCTTTAACAAAGTAAGTAAACGTTGAAGTTCTGATTTCAATTCGTTCTCCTGTTCTGAAGTCATTGTAGATGGCCAACTATAAGCTGATGGGGTATATGGATTTACTGCTTTTCCGTCAAAGCGTTGCGCTGAGAATGATACAAATTTCAACTCTCCATCCACAGAAAAACTATCTGTATCAGAAGAACATCCTTGCTTTTCGATAAACTCTTCTACAATTACTCTTTTAGATATAGAATGTTCTAAAGCACATTCTAATGCCAATTTCAAATCTTCTATTCTATCAACTCTTGTAACTCCTTTGCTTCCTGCAGCATCAGTGGGCTTTACAATGACAGGCCAAGGAAACCAATATTTCTCTAACATAGCTTCTTCTACTGAAGCGAAGCCTTTTGCTTTTGGAACATTAAAACCATGTTGCGTCAAGAAATTACGAAATCTATCTTTATTCTGCAAAATACAAACCGATTCATAAGGTCCAAAGGCCGCTAAACCCATCTGCTCTTGCACATAAGCTGCTGTCATTACTCCCGGATCAACTGCAAATGACATAATACCATCAATTTGCAGTTTGCGTGCCAAAGCTAAAACAGCCTCTTTATCAATGATACTCACATTATGATACTCATCAGAGTATTTATGAGCTATATTATCCGGAATATAATCACAAGTGATTACGTAATATCCTAATTTGTGGGCAGATTCTATCACAGGAAGAAGGTATCTTAAGCCTCCAAGGAGTAAAAGTTTCTTTTGTTGTTTTTCCACTATTCTACAATTTGATTGATTATATGATCGATAGATTCTTTATCTAAATTATGATACATTGGCAAACAAATCACACTATCTGCTATTTTATGAGCCACCTGTAAATTAGTAGGGTCAGCCGAGTCCAAACCTCTATAAGCTGAAAAATCGCTTATCAAAGGATAAAAATATCTCCGACCTAAAACTTGAGATTCTTTCATCTTGAAATAAAGTTCATCACGTGTCATACCATACTTTTCTGCATCCACAAATATTGGAAAGTAGGAATAATTGTGACGAACACCCGGCATATCCTCCATAAAAGAAATCCCATCAACATCTTTCAATGCTTCACGGTATCTGATAGCCACTTGACGACGACCTTCAATAGCTACATCCACCTGCTTCAAATTCAACAGACCATAAGCAGCACGTACTTCATCCATCTTACCGTTAATACCAGGAGCTACAATGCTTGTCTCATCTGCAAAGCCGAAATTCTTCAGGTAATCAATGCGTTTCTTCGTCTTTTCATCATGACAGATTAAAGCACCGCCTTCAATCGTATTATAAACCTTTGTGGCATGGAAACTCAATGTTGACATATCACCGACACTCAAAATTGACTTCCCGTTAACTTCCACTCCAAAAGCATGGGCAGCATCATAAATTACTTTCAATCCATATTTATCGGCTATCGCTTGAATACGCTCTGTATCACATGGCTTACCATAAACATGTACAGGCATTATAGCAGTTGTTTTGGGGGTAATAGCAACCTCTATTTTATCAGGATCAATATTACAAGTTTCAGGGTCTATATCTACAAAAACAGGTTTGATACCATTCCACCATAAAGCATGAGTGGTCGCAACAAAACTATAAGGAGTAGTAATCACTTCACCCGTTATACGCAATGCTTGTAAAGCGCACATTAATGGTAAAGTACCATTCGTAAACAGACTGATATAAGGTACTTTCAAATACTCACACAATGCTTTTTCCAGTTCCTGATGGTAATGACCGTTGTTGGTCAACCACTTACGATTCCATATATCCTGCAAATAGGGAATGAAATCATCAAGGGAAGGAAGTAAAGGAGACGTTACTGTAATCACTTTATTTTCCATCTTTAATAATATTTATTTACGTTTTAGTAGGGAGATGCCAAGTTGTTTAAGTTCTAAGTACTCCGGTAATTTTAACTTTTCATAGATAAAAAATGTCAATAGAGTCCCTAAAATCAACTGGATGGGAAGAAGAAAATATACCGACAAATCCAACAAAGATGTACACCACATAAGGAAAGACACCACAAAAGAAATGAGAAATGTTGGCAATATATCTTTAATTTGATCTAAGGCAGAATAATCTATCAATCTTGCCGAATAATAGCTATTCAAAAAATAAGCAATGAAAGATGCAATAACACCTCCCCAAAGCATATATTCAATGCCATAAAATATACCTATCACAATAGGGAGTACAGCAATGATTTTCTTTATCACTTCCAACTTTAAAAATAAATCAGAACGCCCCTTCACTTGCAATATATTCAAATTGATGGCATGAAGCGGATAAAGCATACCGCTAAAACAAATGATTTGTAAAAAATAGACAGCAGGTAACCATTTTTCACCAATCAAAATCAGAATCAAGGATTTAGATACGGCTGCCAGTCCCAACATACAGGCAAAGGTTATCAGCATGGTGGTTTTGATAACTTTCCGATAAGCTTCACGCAAGCGTTCGGGTTCTTCCTGTATGGAACTTAATACCGGATAACTGACACGCTGGACAACACTGGTCAGATTGCTGGAGAATATCATATTGAATTGCTCGGCACGGGTATATTGCCCTAACTGAGCCGAAGTATAAAAACGACCAATTATAATGTAATATATATTTTGATAAATAGTATTTAATAGTCCTGACAATAGAAGTTTGGAACCAAAACCAAAAAGCTCTTTGAAACTTTTTACAGAAAACTCTAAAACAGGTTGCCATTTACAATAAACCCACAAAAACAAAGTATTTAGCAACTGACGAGTTAATTGTTGTCCGACCAAACTCCATACGCCCATTCCGTAAACAGCCATGCATATACCTATTATGCCACTACTGACGGATGAAATCAAGGATACTTTAGTCTGCGTTTTAAAGTTTACATCTCGCACAAAGATAGTGCGGGGTATAATAGCCAGTGCATTTAGTATAAGAACCCACCCGATAACCCGCACCACGTCTACCAACACCGGTTCTTTAAAGAAGAGACTAATAGCAGGTGAAGCAAGAAATAAAAGAAGGTAGAGGACAACACTGACAATCAAATTAAAATAAAAAACAGTGTTGTAATCCACTCTTTCAATATGCACTTTACGTATCAAAGCATTGGCAAATCCACTATCTACGATAGAGTTTGAAACGGCTACGAAAATTGCAATCATAGCCATAATACCATATTCTTCAGGGGTAAGTAACCGAGCTAATACAAGACCAACTAAGAAAGTCACACCTGAACTAGCAATGTTATCAACAAAACTCCAACCTACGCCCTTTACAGCTTTATTTTTTAATGATTCTGACAAAATTGTAGCAAAACAAATTATTTCTTTCTAAGACCCTCTATCACTTTACTCCCAAAGAGTACCCATCCCATACAGCCTACTACTGTAAGAAAAATAATACCAACCAAAATCATAGGTTTACTTGGTTTGGAAGCTCTTATCGGAATAGTAGCAGGTTCTACAACCGTATAAACAGGTGTTATCTCTTGTACCTTTGCTTCAGCCACCTGAAGCTGTTGTGCAACAGAGGTGTACACCTGATATGCTAGTCTCATCTCATTTTCCAAACGTTCCTGTTCGGCACGATAACTTAATAGAATAATATTTTTATTTGCATCAGCAAACTTAGCATATTCTTCTTGCGCCTTCTCATATTCTTTCTTCTTACGATCAAAAAGAGTCTGTTGGAATTGAAAATCTTTACGGGCCTTGTTCGTACGATACTCAGTTACATAGTTCTGCAACTTAGTCATAACAGTATCCGTCAAACAAGCAGCAATTCGGGCATCCTGCATCGTAACGGACAAAGTAGTCAATCCCGTTTTTTTATCTACAGAGACATTGATACGTTGACTTAAAGCCTTGACAATACCTGCCTCTTCTTTTGTCAGATGAAAAGGATCTAATTTAGTTTTGTTACCAGCATCTTCCTCTTTAAAAAAAGAAATTACCCAACCTAATGCCTTAAAAGGGGCAGAGGCAACAGCACTCCACCAAGGAACACACTGATGTTCATCCAGATAACAATATAGTGTAGTATCAATTTCTCCTTTCAAGTCTTTTACCGGTACATTGAAAAGACCAGTGATAAAGGGAGTTGAACTCACAATGTCAGGATATAAATCCGGATAAATAGCATCAGCACCAGTGGAAACACTCATATTAATGCCAGCCATAGCAGCTAAGGAAGATAGTCCGCCTCCACTTTTTCCATCTGACATCTCAGGAGCAATTGTAGCCGTTGCTGTATATTCTTTCGGAATACTGAAAGCAATTACTAACCCAACTAGTACTGCCCATCCACAACATTTCAATATCCATTTACGCTCTGCCCAAACCTTCAATGCAAGCTCCAACAAATCAATCTCTTCTTCATCATGTTGTTGCTTGGGAGCTTTATTCTGTATTTCTTCACTCATAATAAGTTTCTTTTCTTACTTCCCGCTATTTATTTAAAAGTATTAGCCAAAGTAGCAACCATCGCAGCAATAGTTGCAGTCATAGAACTCATACCCATAATCTCAGACAATTGCATACGCTTCCTATCAGACTTCGTAGGAACAATAATCTCACAACCAGGCTGTATCAAATGACTATCACTCTTCTTGGCACGAGCCACCGTACCATTCAGATAGATAACATATGCCTTCCTCTTCTTTGCATTATCACCATAGCCACCAGCCATATTGATATAATGCTTCAGTTTCTCGCCTTTCTCCCAGTTGACAGTATTAGGGTACATTACCGAACCACTGATCTTAACCGTATTGATGTATTCAGGAATATAAATCATATCCCCTTCACGCAATACAATATCATAGTCACTTCCGGGATTAGCCAAAGCTTTCTGCATGTCGACACCAACAGTGTAAGTCTCGGATATAGCCAGTTTTTCTACAGAGATGCTATCCTTACCTTCACCGCTACGAGCCATACGAAGTACATCCATTTCACGGCGTCTTTCCTCATCGCTCCGCTTACGGATCAGACGACCACCCAGAATATAAGCTTCAGGGGTGATACCACCGGCACGGTTTATCAAATCACTCAAACGCTCGTTCTTCTTCAAAAGAGTATAATTGCCACTGAACAAGACCTCTCCCGCAACAGTTACCGTACGCTGCACCTGATAAGCAGGACTGCGACGGACCTGAACCATATCAAAAGGTTGTAACCGGAAATCACCATCCCCTATAATCAAACCATCCTTGATGTCGAAAGTAAATGTCTCAGCCAGTTTGCTACTGTAAGAAGTACTTTTGGGATTCTTTATACGCCGCGTTACACTTACTCTTGTTGTAGAAGCAGCCTCACTCAAACCGCCCGCCTGTACAATCAGGTCTTCAATGGACATGTTATCAGAATGAAGGAAAGTACCCGGATTAAGGACCTCGCCGTAGATGGAAACTGTTTCAGTCTCTTTCAGATCATTGATGCTGGGAATATAAAGGTGGTCTTCCTTCTGAAGAGGAATATCCGCAACTGTACCATTCATCAAGCCGTTCAAGTCAATAGCAATCATTTCGTGGGTATAGTCTTCTTTCTCACGATCCAACAATACACGACCCAGGAAGGCATCGCCACGAAGACCTTCAGCCTTCCTGATCAGTTGCTTCACCGTATTCACCGTACCATCCAATTGATAAAGACCCGCACGGTATACGGCACCACTGATTTCAACCTTGTTCTCAAAACGGTCAAGTACAGCGTCAGTGGTTATCATGTCCCCGTCATCCAGACGGAATACAGAGTAATCCATCTCGTCGACATTGAAAACCTGATGCTCACGGCCGCTCTTACGGATGATACGGACTGCTTTCTTGTAAGCATCACCGGTGAAACCACCCGCATATTTCAATAGATGGGCAACCGTTTCCGTAGGTTTCATCTCATAGTACATGGGACGTTTCACTTTACCTACAATTTCTACCAGTGATTCGTAAGGATTCACAATAATCACATCTCCTTCCTGAAGGCGGATGTCATCGTTCATCTTACCTTTCATGATGAAGTCATAGACATCAAGGGTTTCAACAGTCTTGCCGTTACGAACCAGTCTGATGCCCCGCAGGCTACCGATATTATTCACACCGCCTGCACGGTACAAGGCATGGAAAACGGTGGAGAAAGCTGAAAGAGTATACGTACCCGGAACGGAAACCTCACCCATGATATTGATCTGGATCGTACGGATATCACCGAGCGTCAGGCGTATCTGTGAGTTAGGGTCATTGCCACCGATACCGGAATAGATCTTGGAGAATTCACGCTGCAAGTAGGCATTCGCCTCTTTCACCGTCATGCCGTTCAAGTGGACGGGACCCAGATCTTTCACCTGAATACTACCCTCGGGACTGATTACCTGGCGGATCGTATTCTCAGAAGCACCCCAGATATCAATGATAACTTCATCGCCAGGACCTAAGCGGTAATTGACGGGAGTGGCAAGGTTGGAACTAGGCTCAAAAGACAAATTCCGATTCTGAAACAGGTTGTGACCGAAAATTTGTCTGCCTGATGCTTCAAGACTAGCTTTACTGTCCTGCTTTTCATCAATCACGATTTTCTGATCTTCAACTTCAGCAGCCTCATAAGACTCACCCATAGCGACACCACGCTTGCGCATTTGCATTGGTTTGTTTTCCGTACCGTCAGAAGTGTTGTTGGTAGCTTCATATTTAGATTTGATCCGTAAGACCTGCTCCTGCGTAACACCACGACGCAACAGCTCGGTAGTCATCTGCTTCTGGGACTTGCCGGCAGCCTGAGCCTCTTTTACGTACTCAATAACCTGATCATCAGACATACGCTGGGCATAAGTCAGGCCGGTAAAAAGAAAAAGAATGAAAATCAATATAGATAATCGACGCATGAAGATTTATTGTTTATTGTTTATGATATATTGTTTACTGATATATATCTTATTGTTTTCTTTTAAAACCGGGAACGTGGAACCAGGGTGATTTATATTTATTACTTCGCGTAGTAATGAAAGGGTAGGATCCACGGTCCCGGAGTTTTTTTATAGTTAAAAGGATTAATTGAGTTGCATATCAAGTACTTCAAAACAGGAGTTCTTGCTCACAAATTCCGGAACAAGCTCCTTCATGGCGGAAACGATCCGCATCTGGTCATAAGTATAGCTTAGATCTATCAGGCGTTGGATGCATTCCTTCACCTCGTCATAATCATATTCACGGACTGTAGCGATCATGATCTTCTCATGATAGGTAGGTTTCGTCAGTTCCTTCACATTAAGGAGTTCCTCGTAAAGCTTTTCGCCATGGCGCAAACCCGTGAATTCAATCTTCACATCAGTACGCCCCGAAAGGTTGATCATACGGCGGGCAAGGTCTACGATCTTTACGGGCTTGCCCATATCAAAAATGTAGATTTCTCCACCGTTACCCATACTCCCGGCTTCCAGAACAAGACGGCAGGCTTCAGGGATCGTCATGAAATAACGGATGATCTCAGGATGGGTAACCGTTACAGGACCGCCTTTCTGGATCTGGTGACGGAAACGGGGAATAACTGAACCGTTGGAGCCTAAGACATTACCGAAACGGGTGGTAATGAACTGCGTGGCGCGTATACCCTCCTTCTGCAATTTCTTCGCCAGCGACTGCACATATATCTCACAGATACGTTTCGAACAACCCATTACATTCGTAGGATTAACAGCCTTATCGGTGGAGATCATCACGAACTTCTCAACACCGTATTTAACGGCAAGGTCGGCAAGGGTACGCGTACCGTATACATTCACCTGGATTGATTCAGAGACATTGTCCTCCATCATGGGGACATGCTTGTAGGCAGCCGCATGGAATATGTACTGCGGTTTGAACTCCTTGAATATCTCCTCAAGACGGGTGGCATTGGAGATATCCGCAATGATAGTCTCGGCATCGATATCACGCCAGCGGTCCTGAAGTTCCAGGCGGATATCGTGCAAAGGGGTTTCAGCCTGGTCAACAAGGATCAGCTTATAAGGATTGAAAGAGGCAACCTGACGCATGATCTCACTGCCGATGGAACCGGCGGCACCAGTTATCAGCACACGCTTGCCCTCAAGGTGGGAAGCCACTTTGTGTATGTCGATCTCGATAGGGGCACGTTGCAGAAGGTCCTCGATCTGGATCTCTTTCAACTGGCTGCTGTTTAACGTACGTCCGGTCCATTCACTCAACGGAGGAGCGGTAATAAGCTTGATGTTGTGTGAAAGAAGACGGTCAGCCATGTCAGAATTCTTAAGGTCGTCCATCTTGGCAGGAGAAACGATAACAGTATGTATGCCACGGGAATTCAAATGCTCGGGCAAGGTATCGTCGTTGGCAAAGACACGGACACCCATGATCACTTTATTAACAAGCTCGGGTTCGTCGGCGATGAAACCGCGAAGCAGATAATGGTGGCGAAGGTTCGCACGAAGCGTCTTGGCGATATTCACACCCGCTTCCTTGGCACCGTAGATAAACACATCCGCACAATGGGAACGGTCGATATTCAAGGTGTCGAAAACGGTTTTCACAAGGATACGAGAACAAGACATGACCGCAAAGCTGATGATATAGGACATGAAAAGGATACCGAGGGAAGCAGGTCGCTTGTCAAGAAGGCTCTCGGACAAAAGGCTGAGGAATATAAGTGATACATAAGCGGCAGTCAGAGAGGCAAAAATCCGCATGATGTCCACAAAAGAGGAAAACCTCAGGACATTGGAATAGGTACGGAAGATGCGGAAAAACACCAGATTGGCCGCAACGGCAAACAATATCGCCGAGTCGAGAGTGGAAGTGCCCTCGATGATACCGACAAAACCATAGCGGAGGCAATAGGCGATAAAAGTCGACAAGGCAATTATCAGGGTATCGGCCAGGAGTATAGTCCATACGGGCAATACCCGGGAGGAAAGGTGCTGGCGGAAAATCCGGAGATGCACGGGAATCTTCAACTTAGTTACTTGAATTAATTAGTTACTTGAATTAAAAGGTTTGCAGTTATTCTGTTTCATCCGAAAGATATTCCCAGGGATAGGGATTATCCACCACATTCTGGAACTCGGCAATGGCTTCCTCCTGTTCGGGTGTGAGAGACTCGGATTCCCAGGAAGAAATGAGGGAACGGGCCTCCTCCGCCAAAGCTTCGTCGAACACTTCACCATAACAGGCGGTCAGAAGACGGAGTTTAAGCAAAGAAGAAGGAAGGGATTCGAGAATATCCCAACAACGGTCCAGAATTTCCTGCACATGTGCCTGCTTTTCACCGTGGTCGATAAACGAGGCGCTATAACCCATCAGGAGAGCCAGACAAACATCAGCCTGCTCCTCGATGGTAGTACCCCGGGCACCGGAGTTATACAAGGCGGTGGTAAGGCGGTAAACTTCACCGTTCCGACGGGAGAGGTCATCGCTATAAACGGGGCTGCCGTCCATGCCCAGATACATCAGGTCGTGTGCGGCACGCTGAAGGGAAATTGTTTCTTCGGAAAGGGTCATTAGGAATTATAAATTACGATGTGAATTACAAATTATAAAGTACAAATTACAAAGTACGAATTACAAAACGAATCATTGACCGTCTATTACTTCGATAAGGTCAGGATGAATCGTAGCCATGGCAACGGCAATAACACCCCGAATCTCAACTACCACGCGGCGGTCACGGGCGCCTTTCACTTTCAGGAAAACGCCTTCCTGACCTTCGAAGTCACCACCCGTGACACGGACCTTTGTACCTTTAGACAAGTTCAGTTCGTCGGGATGGAAGTACATCAGGTGGTCATTATAAGTACCGGCTACGGCTATGAAACGCTGCATATCATGGTCCGGGATAATGATCTTCTGGCCGCTACGGGTATCGGTGATGTATTGCAAGTAAGTAATCTGGGACTTGACACGCTTGATCTCGGAAGGACAGGCATGGACAAATATCAAATTATGAATAACAGGAACAAGCGCACGAACTTTTTTACCATTCTTGATGTTTACCTTATACTGCATGGGAACGAAACAACCTAAGTTTTCCTTCTCAAGAAGACGCATCGCATCAGGCTCTCTACGGTAGGTGGCACGCATGGCATACCAGATTTCGGTCTCTTTATCAGTTTCCATCCGACTGTTTTGTTCAGAAAAGGGCGTTCTCCCGGGGCTTTGAACCCGTTGGATATTCCTGAGATTCAATCACTTGCGAGCACTTTATGTAAAATACGGCAAGCTTTGTACCCCTCTTGCCAACTGATTCTTTATAATTACACATTACCGTACAGGTAATTTTCTAGAAACAAACGGGTTATATACACAAAAGCGTTTTTTAGACGTTCGTTTTAAAAACGTCAATATTCTTAAAAATCGGTAGAGGTATAAAAGCTAAAAAGAAACAGAAATTGGAGATATTAAATGCTTGACGTAATTTATTAATACACTGTATATTACAGTGCCTTCGCAGCAAGTATGAAAATATTTTTATTAAACATTTTGTTGGTTTCAAAAATACCACTTATCTTTGCGTCCATTAAACGAACGTCTAAAAAACACTTTTAACTCACCCAATATACATCTGATATATAAGTATTTGCGCCCAAACTTCGCATATCTTTCATAATAAAACACCTCTTAAAATTAACTCATATCTATATAAAGAACTAACTTCGCAACTCATTACATTTTTTCGTCGTTAATTATTTGTACTAAAAAGAGCGAAATCATGAAAGAGAATAATAAGAAAATGCAGGATAAAAAAAACTGCAAAAGCAAGCAGTAATAACAGCAAAGTAACTTTAACACAAAGTGTTAAGAAAAAGAGAGGAGTAAAAAAGGGAGCCGATATACCAGGGATCTATCTGAACCGGGAAACATTAGAAACAACCTTTCTAGAGATGTTTTTGGAAGGAGATATGGGAGTAGATCCGCAAGCAGGTTTAGCCACATTGGAACGGTTCATTGCCGAAAAAGAGATATTTATCACAAAGAGCGGGAAACCGTTATCATTCAATACAATAAAGGATGATTTCACTGACATCCTCAAAGATTACCTTCACAAAACGATCAACAATAAAAAGAAAAAATAATAACAAATAAACACGAATAATTAACGACATACAACTTGTACATGAAAGGTTATATCTTTGCCGGCAATTTGGTAAAGATCAAGCCACACCCAGTAAAGATGCCGCTTCCTCAAGAAAACGGCATCTTTCTTTTTTTAATCTGACTGAAACACCTACTGAACTGAATCTAATATTAATTTAAACGACAACGAAATGAAAAAGTTGACAAAGTCCGCTTCACTTCACGAGGCAATGAGAAACTTATGGAAAACACGTATCATGCTTGAAAAGGCTTACACAGAAACTTGCGCCGACTGGATGGCAAAAAGAATCGAAGACTTAATTGACCACATGCAATACGGCTATGCTCTGATTGCCTACTACAAACAAGACGGAACCTTCAAACTGGTAAAGGCAACACTGATACCCTACGAAACCGGATTCCACAGAAAGTACGAAATAGTCAGAGTGACAAACACCCTCATCTTTTGGGATGTGGAACAGCAAGCCTGGCGCAACTTTCAATTAGTCAACTTTTTGGAATGGAGACCCGTCTGTTGAGTATTAAAGAATTAATAAGTAAAGAATTAAAAGCAGAAATTATGGCTCTAATATACGGAGGGATGATGTATTTCCCCCTCAAAGTAAACCTCTTTGACGAGATACCCATGGAATTGATAGAAGCAAAATTCGGTCTAAAAGGCACAGCAGCAATTATGAAGCTGCTGTGCAAAATATACAAGGAGAATGGTTATTACCTGACTTGGAACAAAGAACAATGCACGCTATTTACCAATAAAGTGGGAAGGGATATCAGTGAAGAAGAAATGCAGGGAATGGTGAATATTCTGGTAGAAAAAGAGTTCTTCGACCTCCAAACTTATCAGGAGAAACAGGTACTAACTTCCATTGAAATACAGAAAGTATGGCTGGAAGCTACTAAACGGAGGAAAAGAGATTTAAACTCACTCCCCTACCTCTTCGAGGAATTGAAAATGAAAAATGAGAATACAAAAGATGAAAATGATACGCCACCTCCATGTACACCCAATGAAGGAAATTGCAAGC
>OHCC01000792.1_pt1 | contig 18009 bp, 16 predicted proteins | sample 1577521 | NCBI WGS metagenome assembly OHCC01 (sample SAMEA3879533, study PRJEB24766) | human gut metagenome | biome: human-associated habitat; feature: feces | place: USA | collected 1985/1987
AAAGAAACAATCCCTGCAAATCTGGAATTGATCAAAACCGTTCTGGATACAATAATTGCCAGAAATCCGGTTGCGATCACAGATGTCCATGCCAGGAAGAAAAACAGCAAGATTGCCAGAACGGTTATCCAGTCCAGGTTGCCCTGAAGCAGCCACTCAAATCCCATGCGGATTGCCTGCATAAGTTCTTTCCATGCTCCCTCTTTTGCGATCATCGTCATAACGCATGCGGTACCAGCCAGCACATATGCTGCTGAAATACAGAAAATCTGCAACGCTGCTGCGATATATTTCGCACCAAGGATCTTCCAGCTCGGCATCGGCACCATCCAGAGCATATGACTCTGCTTTGTTTTCAGGTCACGATTCAATATCAACAGACTTTCAATTCCCATATAGAAGAAGACAAACATTCCAACAAAAATCTCCAGTCCCATACTGATTCCTACCATATTCCCATTGTCTGAAAAAATTCCTGCCGCAAATGCCAGTAAAAATACCAGAAGCAGCGCCAGTATGATGTTTCTGGATGTCTGCTGTTTTTTCAGCTCATATTTGATCAAACGTCCCATTTTGTTTCCTCTCTTTCTCTTTTCTCATTCTGCCTTTGTTCTTCCTACATGATCTCCAGATAAATATCTGCCACGGATTTTCCACTTTGCATCCGTTCTTTTTCCACTGACATCCGGCGCACAACTTCTCCGTCTTTGATAAAGATTGCCTCATCGATAAAACTTTCGATCTCATCGATCATATGTGTGGAAATTACAAAGGTATTTTTTTCATTTGCTGACTCCAGGATCATCCCGAGAATCTCTTCTTTTGCTTTATAATCAATTCCATTGAACGGCTCATCCAGAAGATACAGCTCTGCTTTGCGGCTCAGTGTTGCGATCACCTTCAGCTTTGCTGTCATACCGGTGGACAGTTCTTTGACCTTCATCTTGCCTTCCAGGGACATCCTTCTTACCATCTCGTGAAATTTCTTCTCATCAAAATCCGGGAAGAAATCTTTATAGTACTGTCCGACTCCGTTCACATCCAGAAAACTGTAGAAAAACGGCTCTGTAGACATGTAGGCGATCTCTGCCTTATCTCCATAGAACCACGGATGCTCCTTGAACAAAACCTCTCCGGATGTAGGCTTTGTCAGACCGGAGATGATCTTCATCCATGTGGTCTTCCCACTTCCGTTCTCCCCTAGCAGACCATAGATCTTTCCGCCTTCCAGTTTCAGCGAAACTTCATTCAGCGCCTTTTTTGTGTAAAATGATTTGCTTAAATCACGACATTCTAAAATCATCTTCTCTCCTCCTTGTAGTCTGCAATTTTTGAGATAATATCATCTTTTTCAAATCCAAGATCCTGCATCTCATGTATAAAGCTGCTCAACAATTCTTCTGCCATTTCTTTTTTTATCGTCTCGAACATCGTCTCTTCCTCCATCACAAATGTTCCAATCCCCCGCTTTGTATAACAATATCCATGAGTCTCCATCTCTCTGTAGATTCTTGCTGCAGTGTTCTGATTGATCTTATAAAGGACCGCCAGCTCTCTGTTGGATGGAAGCTTCTCTCCGGGAAGTATCTTTCCCTGGATCATCTTTTTCTTCAAGTCGTGAATGACCTGCAGATAGATCGGTATCTCTGCATTGTAATTCATCTTCTTCCTCCTTCCGCCTCGTGTATCAGTGCTATAGTTAGATAGTACACTAGGTTTTTGGTTTTGTCAAGAGGATAAAAAAACAGCCGCATGATTTTTTCTCACACGACTGTTCCGCTTATCTTCTCAACACTGCCCACTTCTGCTCTCCGTCATCCTTTAAATCTACATCCGGAAAGCTTTTGATATACTGCTGAAACTGCGAATATCCATAATCTCTCACTTTAAAATTCCCGAACTTATTTCGAATCTTATTTCCGAGAGTTCCCAGAGATACTCCCTGACATCCCGCCTGTTTCAACTGGTACATAATATATTCTTCAATACGCTCCTGTTGACTTTTATCCTCATACAATGTCACGGATACTTTCGTTCCATCCTGTAACAGCTTCAGTTTTGGAAATGTTTCCAGAAACTTGGACAACAGACTGTATCCATATCTTCGCACATCGAAATCCGGGTACAGTTTGACCAGACGGCTTCCGACCTCTCCAAGTCCTGTCTCCTTATCGTTGTTTTGATTTTCTGTAATAATCTTCACGACCGCTTCTTCAATCTGACTCTTGGAGACTGCACCGGCAGACTCTTTTTTGGACTCTTTTCCTATAACTGCATGTGCCGCTGCTTTTTCCGGTTTTTCAAGCATGCTGTCTTCTAACAGCAATTCCAGTACGGTAAAAATATCACAGGCTTTTCGAAACGGCGGCGGTGTCTTATCTTCTCCCATTCCAATCACCATTTTTCCGCTTTCCCGAAGTCTGCTTGCCAGCTTTGTAAAATCGCTGTCACTGGACACCAGACAGAATCCTTCCAGCTCGCTTGTGTACAGCATATCCATGGCATCGATAATCATTGCCGAATCGGTCGCATTTTTCCCATGAGTATAGCTGAACTGCTGGATCGGTGTGATTGAGTTCTGCAAAAGCACCTCTTTCCAGCTGGAATTGTAGGTGCTGGTCCAGTCCCCGTAAATCCTCTTGTACGTGACATTCCCATACTTGGATAACTCATCCAGTATCGGTTTGATATATTTTGCTGAAACATTGTCCGCATCGATCAGCAACGCGTATCTCTCTTCCATATTTGATAACCCTCTCCCTCTAAATTTTTCCATTCAAACACACCATTCTCACAGATCATGTAGCTGTGCTCTGAATTTTCTTTTGGAATCGACACAGAACCCGGATTCATGTACATGACACTCTGATCTGCTTCCGTATGAATCTTTTCACATGCCGGTATATGTGTGTGTCCGTTCAGCAGAATATCCCCTGCTTTCAGCATCGGCAGCTTTCCCGGATTCCACACATGACCATGTGTTGCATAAATATTCTGTCCATCCAGATTCAAAAAACAATAGTCCGCCAGAATCGGAAATTCCAGAACCATCTGATCCACTTCCGTGTCACAATTTCCTCTGACACATAAGAGCTCCTGTTTTCTTGCATTCAGCATGGCAATGACTTCTTTCGGCGCATACTCTTTCGGAAGATCATTGCGGGGGCCGTGATATAAAATATCCCCTAACAAAAGCAGTTTATCTGCCTTCTCCCTATCATATGCCTCCAGCATTTTTCTGCAGTAATATGCAGAACCGTGAATATCTGATGCGATCATTAATTTCATATGTGATTCCCTCTTTTCTCTATTAAAAAACACTCTTGCTCAATTCCTTTTCCTGTTTCTATCAGCCTTTTGATCAGCTCTTGCAGCTTTGGATTTTCATCCTGAACACGCTTTAGTTTTTCCAGTGTTTCCGGATCTATCACTTCTGTAAATTCCTGATATGCTTCATATGTCTCAACATCCATCTGAAGCGGCTCTAACTCCGGAAAGATTGTTTTGCGTATATACTGAAAAATTTTGATTCCACCGTAATCCAGATCTCCGCTGTGAAAATATTGCACTTCACAGGATGTCTGATTTTTTAACACTTGATGCAGCTGCTTTAAAAATCTACATTCTTTTGGAGAAAAATATCCATGACTAAATAAGTATAGAATACCATCCTTATACGGTGCAGAGATATAATTGGCTTTATTCTCAAATATCACGATCTTCTGAATATTCTGTACTTCTTTTATCTCGGCATGCTCCAGTGTCTGACTGTTTAATGTAGTACCGAACCGATAACACTCTGTATTAATCTCCTGAGTGCTTCCATTTTCTTCTTTCAGACAAAAATGCAGTTTCCCTTTTAAAGACAGTTCTTGTGCATATTCTTCGATCCACAGCTGCTGAAGCACTGTCGTGTCATCCATTTCTTTTTCTACATCCGGACAGAATTTTTTCGCAGTACTGATGACATGACTTTGCATCTCTTGTTCAAATGTTTTTGTATTTCCCAAATATTTTTTACTGAAAATCCTTTTAAAAACAGATTCTGTAAGCTGATCCAGACCTTCAAAGCACGGGGCATATTTTTTCTCATCCGCTAATAATTCCAGAAGATCTTTTTTTCGTTTATTTTCCGATCGTTCCAGCAAATCCTGGTAATATGCACGAATCCACAATTTTTTTACTTGTGCCAGCTGGTTTCTTAAAAATTCTTGATATAACCGGATTTTCTCCTGTTTTGGCAGAAATTCTGCATCCACTTCCTGCTGATATAATGCATAAAATTTTTCTTTGTCTTCTAATCTGTAGCGTATTCTTTCAATATCGCTTCCCCGATATCCATCTGCCCATTTAATTTGGATCAGATTTTTGTGCTGCAATTGCTCTGCCTCCTGCAGCACATCTGATTTTAAATGTTTTTTATCATAAAGCTCCCCATGTTCATTGGCCAGACTTTTTCCACCTCGGCTTTCTGCCCGCCAGCTTTCTGTCCCGGATTCAATCTGTTTTACGATATTTTCCAATATCCACGTCATCATTCTTCCCCTTGCAGCTGTTCAAACTCCATTCGTTCAAATTCCTGTATTGAAATATGCTTTTTATTCGGATTTGCATACACAAATGTCTTGTCTACATTTTCCAGATAGTTCTGAATCTTATCATTTGTTGCACTGATAATCGCCTGAAATCCCAGTCCCCGGATCAGAGAAATACAACTTGCTACTTTCTCTGCATCCATTTTGGAAAATGCCTCATCCAGGACAACCAGACGCAGGGTTGGCGGACGCTTGATCTTCGGAGACAGATTGATTCTGTAAATCTGTGCAAAGCTTGCCAGAAGCGCGATGTAAAGTGGGTTCTGACCTTCTCCACCGGAATTTTTCTTGATCATCTTGCTCAGACCGATCCGCATATCCTTTTCTCCCTGCACGATCTGCTGCATATCAAAGGAAAGATACGTGCGATAATCTGCATATTTATCCATATTTTTTCTGGCTTCCTCCAGCTCTTCCCTGGTGGCATTCTCCGGCGGAATGAAAATCTCGATCAGCTCATTCATCAGATCTCCGTATTCTTCCTCATGCTCCATGGTAAACAGGTTCATCTGATTTTCCATGTGGTCACTCAACTGAGACGGATTGATATCCAATGCGTCATCCATAAACATCCGATAGAATCGTCCGTCCGGACCTTTGTTTTTCGTAATGACAAACTGATACTTGTCCTTTCCGAAATCCAGACGGCTGATGATCCGGTTCAATTCATCTTTTTTCTGATATGCCTCTTTGATTGCATAACGAATCTTGGATACAAAATCAACTTTAAAGTGTTCCACTGCTGCTCTCGCCTGTTCCTGTGCTTCTTCCCTGTATTTTTCCAGGTTATCGCACTCAAGATTTGAAAGCTGCTTTTCGTACACGTCATTGTCACGGATCGTTGCAGAATAGGTTCTGTTCGGATATTTTCGAAGATATGCACTCCTTGCTTCTACCAGTTTTTCATATGCTTTTTCTTGCGCATCTTCCAAAGGCTGTTTTTTCTTGATACGTTCCCGCATCAGGTACTCATAATTGCGGCTCTGTCTGCCCTCCAGATACTCCTGAAATTCCGGCTCATATTTTTCTCTGTCCTGCTGCCGGAATTCATTTTCTTTCTGCACTAACTGTTCATTAAAATCTACCTGCATGTTCTGGAATCGTTTTCCGTTTTCCTGATGATTCCAGATGGTTTTCTGAACTGCCTCAATCTCTGCTTTCTTTGCTTCCTGCTTCTGCTGGATTTCCTGTTTCTGCTGCTCCCACACCAGAACGGATTCCTCTCGCAGCTTCTGCATTGTATCCAGAAGTCTGGCCTTTTCTGCCTCCTTTTCCGGAATTTTCTGCAGATCAGACAGCCATTGTCTGTAATCCTCCAGAGGCTGTGTCAGTCCTTCCAGCTGAGAGATCCTGCGAATTTCTTCCAGCATTTCCTGCAGCGGAATCCGTTCCTCCTGAAGACTCTCACATTTTTCTTCCAGACGGCGGATTCTCTGACGCATACTGGTCTCTCCGATATATGCCCTTCTCGTATAATTTTCCGGATTGATATGCTGCAGACGGAAACTGTGGTACAGCACACAGTCTGCAGTGATTCCGATCCGGTTCTGACGAAGCTCTTCGATACTTTCACATTTGATGACATTTCCGAGGAAGAAATTGATGTATGCCTGCACATACGGCTCTTTTGCGATCAGTTCCTGTGCCAGGGCTCCTTCTTTTACTTCCCATTCTGTCTCCTGTACTTTTTCTGTATCCAGAACTGCTGCCCGGAAAAATTTCTTCTTATCCATGTCCTGATAGATTTCCATGGCAGTTTTCGCGTACTTTGGTTCCACGACCAGAAGCAGCTTGTTGTTTCCGAGATATCCTTCGATGGCATTGTGCCAGCGTTCGTCCCGCACATCCAGAAGATCCGCCAGAATCTGCACATTGACAAACTTGCCGCACTTCTCATGCAGCCGGTTTCTCAACTCATATCTCGCTTCTTCCAGTTCTTTTGGATAGGCTTTTCTTCCCTGTTTCAGCTCTTTTAATTCTTCCCGTGCCGCTTTTTCTTCTTTTTTGACTGCGCGAAGTCTGGCATCCGTCTCCTGACGCTCTTCTTCCAGTTCTTCCCGGATCTGTGTCAGACTTGTCTGCAGCCGTTCCAGCTCACCTTCCGTGATCTTTTCAGAAACAAACCGGTCAATATCCCACAAGGTCTGATTCGGCGTCACATCTTTTTCTTTCCACTCTTTGAGACCATCTGCAGTCTTTTTCCATCTTGCCTTACTGTTCTGCAGCCGTTCCAGGGCTTCGTTCAGACTCTCCAGATCTTTTTCCATGGCTGCATAACCACTGTCCGCAATCTTCAAAATTATTGCTTCGTATTCTTTCTGAAGTTCTGCCTGCTCTTTCTCCAGATTGGCTTTTTTCGCTTCCTGTCCCGCAATCTCTGTCTGTGTCTCTTTCATCCGGTCATTCAGTTCCTGGATCTTACTCTGCAGATGCAGGATTTCCAGCCTGGAAATCTGATAGGTACAGGACGCCGTCTCTTCCTGTTTTTCTTCATACTGCCGATAGGAACCCCGGATCTCCTGAAGATACCCGATTTCTTCCATGGTCTCTTCGATTTTCCCGCGCATTCTTCCATACTGCATCACACTTTCCTGCAGCTCTTCAATGTGCATATCCTGTTCCATACAGATATATTCTTTCACGAAATCTTCCAGTTTGATATTCATACGGAACGGAATGGCTCGCTTGAACAAACGAGGAAATTTTTCGATATCCAGACCGCCCAGATAAATGTCATACATCTGTCTGCGGAATCTCTCATTGCTCGGACCACAATAATACTCTTCCTTTGAAAATGTCCGCTGCAGATATTCTTTGACTTCAAATGTCGTCAGGCAGCGCTTATCCGCCCGGTACTGATTTTCCAGAAGCCCGCTTTTATGCCAGAAAAACAGGCGATTGATCTCATTTGTGGCTGTCTCAACATCAAATACCACTCCCACGCACTGCTTTTCTTTCGTATCTGTCTGCTCCAGCTCCAGAACGATCGTACTGGAGAAATTCTGGTTTCTCAAATACTGGGATTCGTTATTTTCCCCGATGTTCACCATTCCCCTTAAATATTCGATCAGAGAACGGTCAGAATCATCTGCTGCCGCCTTATTAAAAAATCCTCTTCCGTCCGTGTTCGCGTACAGTACGATCTGCATGGCATCGATCACTGTAGATTTTCCACTTCCGGAATGTCCGGTAAAGAAATTGATTCCCTGATTAAGAGTAAGTACTTTTCTGTCTATGTAATGCCAGTTATTCAGGCAGATTTTCGAGAGCGCTTTGAACGCCTGTTTTGTCTCCACTGTCTTCCTCCTCGCTGAACGTCTCTAATAGTTCTCTGATATCATCTCCAAGCAGCACTGTATTGATGCACGGATAAATAACAAGTCTGCTGTTCTCATCCAGCTCCTCCATCACATCCACAGGTTCCACAATCTGATATTTTTTCAAAAATGCAACGGTCCTCCGCATCTCTGTTGGGGACGGCAGGCCGCTTAACACATGGAATTCTCCCGCTTTTCCGTTCACTGCTCCAAGAGTGGTCACGATATGGCTGCTGGATGACACTGCTGCCATCTGCTCATCATAGATCAGCTTTAACACCAGAATATAGATTGTGGCAAGTCTGGAGAGCTTTTCTCCCCATAGTGTCTCTCCCTGGATGTACATGACGCCCATATGCAGATTTTCCTGCAGTGTGATTCCGGCAACTGCAAAATATTCCTCCAGAAATTCCCTGTGCTTGCTGCATACACGGTACTCCCTGACCGGAACCATCCGCCCGGTCCGTTTTTCAAATTTTCGTTCCAGAAGAAAGGTCTGGCGATATAATGTCTGGATCACATGTTTGATATCGTCCTGTTCTTCTTCCGAAAGCTGCTCGTAATATTCGATCATTGCGGTCTCCTTCGCACAAATTTTAATGCCGGATATTGATACTGTCCACTTTGGATGACTGTCTCATCCTCATTCAATACCCGATATTTACTGTTCTTTCTGGTACTGTAGTCATATGCCAGGATCAGTTTTTCAAATGCTGTCTCTTCTGTAATATGAAGTGTTCCGGCGTCCATCACTTCGTTTTCCATATGCTCTTCGATAAAATCCTCAATCTCCTGTCTGCTGTAGCGCATCTGGATCCGGTTTAACTTCAGCACATCCTCCCGGTTCAGATCTTCATATTCTTCATCCTGTCCCATCTGGCTGATAAAGTCTGTCCTCTGTTTTCTTCTCTTATACAATGATTTTTCGGAAATCATCTCAAACAGAGACAGGTTCATCCGTTTTCCCGCTTCTGTAAGCAGCTTCTCCGGTTCTTCCTGCGCAGATATTTTATTCAGAAGCTGCACCACCAGCCCTTTGGTATCAGTCTCTCCGCTTAACAGATAATTCATCCGGCTCACAGTTGCCCGCACATATTTGGAATGCTCTCTGTCCATATTGGAGATCCTGTGTTCAATGTCATCAAATCCCCGTTCGATCAGATCCAGCAGATCTAACACATCCTCTTTCGTATCTCCTGCTGCTTTTGCTTTCTGCCGGATGCTTTCAATCCATTCTTCATTTTCCCGCATATCCCGGAGACATTTCTTAATATCCATTTTATAGATATAAAAATTATCCGATGTCTTCAAAATATGGTACTTCTTCTTGACGATTTCTTCCACGTATCCGTCCAGATGTTCCCGCAAAAGCTCTCCATATGACTCATGATCCAAAAGCCTCTCAAAAAATTTATCCATATTGTGGAGCATATCCTGAAGAGCCTTGTTCAACTTTCTTGTGTTGATCAAAGCGGTACGAAGCATGTTTAAATTAACTCTGGAATCATTTTGAAATGAAAATAGAGTGGCATATACATTCTGAATATATAGTTCGGTTTCTTCCAGTTCTTCCGATGTCAGACGCTCAAACGCCTCAATAAAAATTGCCGCATAATCCGGTATCACAATGTTGGTCGTCATCGTACTGTAATCTTCTATCTTCTTCAGCCATCCGGTTTTCAAAAGCCATCGCAAAATACGGGATGCCGTTGTCTCCAACATATCAAAGTCCGTCTCATTTTCTTCCCGTTCCAGTGAAATCCGCTTCTGCGCATTCATATCGCTTAACACCTGCACGCAGATTTCTTTTGTCAGAAAATAATTACTGTACTGATACTCCTCATTGATCACCAGCAGCGACTCCATATAAATCTCCCGGTTTACTGAGCGGAACAAGCTCCAGAATGTATCCGGGATCTCGTATCGTAACTGCATAATTCTCTCCGTATGTCGTTAATTTGCGTCTGTATTATTATAACACGAAGTTCTTCTATTTTTTATAATTTTTTTGATTTAAACTCTTTTCCAATACAAAAGCAAGTAATGCTTTTCATAACTTTTTGCATTACTTGCTTCGACTCTTAATTCTTTGCTCTATTTTTCTTTAATACATTAATTAATAATTTTTTCAAGTGCTTCCAGAGTACATTTTATCATATGCTCTCCCAGTTCTTTGCTTGCTTCTTTTGCACTTTCTGCGAACCATTCTGTATTTTCTTTCGTTTTTTCTAAACTGACATGATCTGGATAAAGAGCATATAACAAACTAGTTTCAAATTTTCCGGCATGATCAAATCCACCACACTTATGCTGTGCTTCTTGACTAATCAATGGAATCACCTTGATATAGGAAAATGGGTCATCACCTGATCCAAGATTTTCATAATAATCGGCATAATCATTGCTTCCCCACCAACCACGTCCACGAGTATCTTCCATATATCTATTACAGATTCTCTCTGGAGAACATTTTCCATTAATGTCTGAGCTGAATCCCTTGTTCCTGCTCCAGTATCTCCTTCTTCAATAATCTTTGCATTTGGATATGACTCTAATACAATTTCCTTAAAGCCATCAAATCTGTCCGAAGAAGCTTTTCCTGATGTTGGTCTTGAAATAAATAAACAAACGGGATCATCTTTTCCAAGAGTATCCAGATAAGCAACTGCTGTCTCTCCAGCCTTCCTGCCTAAACTATCTAATAACAAGGTCATCCCTCAATACGAAATTGATGCTGTTGTCTGTGACTGGATATATAAATTGTTAGATTCTGAAATTGATGTTCAACAAGCTATTACCAATACACATTTAGAATTAGAATCTCTTCGAAATACATATCTTAATGATGAAAGATAAAAGAAACTCAAAAATGGAGCACCTCATTTTAAATGACATGCCCCATTTTTGAGTAATAGTTCTTTTCATCCCACTTGACATTCCCCGAGAAACTCATCAAAATAAAAATAACAAAATTTATGACAATGATAAGGAGCGTACTATTTTCATGGATTTTTATACCGCCAAAACCCAATTCAACAATTATTTAAAAGACTACGACTGCCACAATGACAAAATTCGTCTAAAAATCGTACATACCTACGGTGTTGTCAAAGAAAGTGCCGATATTGCCGCCCGTATGAAATTATCTGAGGAAGATACGTCCCTCGCCAAGATGATCGCACTGCTGCATGATATCGGACGTTTTGAACAGTTGAAGCAATTTGACAGTTTTCTCCCTGACACGATGGATCACGCAGCTTACGGAGTCAAAATTCTGTTCGACAATGCGCCTTATCAAAATCTGATCCGTAACTTTATTCCAGAATCAGATTTTGATGAGATCATCCGGATTTCCATTGCAAAACACAGTGATTTTAAATTGGAAGGAATTTCCGATGCACGTACTTTGCTTCATGCAAAGATTATCCGGGATGCAGATAAACTGGATAACTGCCGTGTAAAACTGGAAGATAAACTGGAAACTTTTATGGATACTTCTGCAGAGGAGACAGGTGCCTCCGTGGTTTCTCCAAAAGTAAAAGATTCTATTTTACGTCATGAATGCATTCTTTCCTCTGATCGGGTGACTCCAATGGATTACTGGATTTCTTATCTCGCCTATTTCTATGATATTAATTTTCGGGAAAGTCTGGATATTATTGAAGAGCAGAACTACATTCCAAGGATTATTGCGCGGATTCCGTATACCCACCCTGAGACAAAGGAATTGATGAAACGGGTGGAAGAAGAATTGCTGGAGTATGCACGGACAGGATCACTATAGACAGGACTCATTTCGTCCTGTCCATGATCTTACAATACACCATCCCGGCCAGCGTACTCACCGTTGTCGCCACAATCCCCGCACCTACAATTGCCGCCGGATTCATACTTCCATACTGACTCCGGTAGGCGATCACATTGATCGGGATCAACTGCAGCGAAGAGATATTCATGATCAGAAATGTGCACATTTCGTTGGATGCCACGCCGGGCTTTCTTGCCTTTCCCGGCGCTCTTTTCATCCGCCTTTCCTGTTCTAATTCGGCCAGTGCCTGCATTCCCTGAAGTCCCTCTTGTGTCAAGGTAATGACACAACTTTTTTATTATTTTCCTGAATATCCGTTTTTTTTGTCGATTCCAGTAACGCCTTCATTTCATCTTCAAATTTAAATACAATTTCAACTTTGTTCTTTCCATAGACATAAATGCATGAGATTAGTTCATCTACCGTTTCTCTTGTCAGTTCCCCGATATTCTCTTTCCCCTCAAACAAATCGAATAATCTACTCTTTCCTCCCTCCTTTTTCTCAATCATTTTATTGTAATTTTCAAGTTGTTCTTGATAAAATGCAATTTTCTTTAGACTTTTTTGACGTAACTCCTGAAACTCACCTTGTTCCAGTTCTCCCGATCTATATCTCTCATATAATAGAAAATTTTTATCTTTGCACTCACAAATTTTTTTCTGAAGCTCCGCGCTTGCAAGTTTCAATTTTTTCTCCTTTGTTTCTTGGATCTCCCGTTCAAGTTTTAATAGTGCTGCTCTTTCTCCAAGCAAAGCTGCTTGTCTGGATATTGAGGCTTTCACAACTTCAGTCAAATCGACTTCTTTAATATTAACAGAACAACAATTATCTAGCTTCTGCTCATAATAATATCTACAGTAATAAGAAGCATTTAACCGATTTCGTCTTATCATGTTATGCCTACACCCTCCACACTTGACCACCCCTTTTATTGGAGAATCTTTTCTTCCTCGTCTTCTTTGTTCCCCTTCACAATATATTTGAGAGTTATAATTTTCTATACGATTTACATCTTTTTTCTGATCATTCTTACAGTCCACAGTACGCTTTTTAACTTCTTCTAAAAATTCACTGCTGTTTATCCACTCGAACATTTCTTTTGAAATAATAGCTTCATGTGTATTCTCACATATATGCCATTTTGTTTCTGGTATATACTTTCGTTCTTTTGCAGCTGGTTCTATTGCTTCTGATTTATGAAATACTGTATTTCCTATGTAACAAGAATTCCTTAATATTTTTCCCACAATAGCTCCAGTCCAAACTTTCTGCTCTTCTTTATACTTATAGGCTTTTATCCATCCTCTCTCCAAAGCATATTTTTGAGGCGTTAATATTTCTTTCTTATTAAGATGTCTCGCCACCTCTGCTTTCACTCCATATTCTGCATATTTTTCAAAAATTAGCCTGACTATAGGAGCTGTCTCCGGATCTATAATTAACTTGTTATGATTATCCGGCGATTTTATATAACCAAACGGTGGCAATACAGCTAAATAATTTCCTCTCTTTCTTCTATTAAATAACTCATTTTTTATTTTCATAGAATTTTCTGCACTAAAATAGTCATACATTAAGTTTTGAAAAGAAACATCCATATCCGGTGTTGTTCCAACATAATCATTGCTGTCAAAATAATTATTAACAGCAATAAATCGTATATCCAAAAGCGGAAATATCTTTTCTATATAATCCCCAACCTCTATATAATTTCTTCCAAATCGAGAAAAGTCTTTTACGATAATTCCGTATATCTTTCCAGCTTTTACATCCTGCAATAACTCTTTAATCCCCGGACGTTCAAAATTTCTTCCACTATACCCATCATCAACATATTCCTTTTTCTGAAATTCAGCAAATTCAAGATTTTGATTCACATACTTTTGCAAAATATAACGTTGATTTGTAATACTATTACTCTCATCTGCCATATCTCCATCTTCTTTGGATAATCGTAAATACAATGCAAGAATCATTTTCTCACCTTCTTCATTGAACTTTCTAATTGTTGAAACTGATCCTGATATCTCAATCGTATACTCAGACGTTTTCCAGAAAAAACCTCAACTCTCTCTACGCAGCTTTCCACCATATACTCCGTTAATTTTTTTTCATTGTAAAATTGTTCCCAGATATCAAACATTTTCTTTTGTTCTCTGCGTTGTTTCCTGCTTTGTTTTTCCGATAACACCAACTCTTTCATTTGATTTTCCAATGAAGTTTTCTTTTCTATATATTCACTTCGGAACACTTGAAAACACTCCCCTGCCAAATCTCCCACCGTATACTGCATATATTTTTCCATATACTCTTGTTCCAAGATTACCACACTATTTTGAATTCGATTCTTTTCTTTTTCTATGAGTTGAAATGTCCCTTCAAATGCCAGATAAACATTCTGTCTAATCTGCTTTTTTGCTCCTTTCAAAAGAGATATATGTTGCCTGATTGATTTGTAAACAGCTTCACAAAGTTCCTTCTCTCCGATATTTTTTGATGAACAACTTTCAGGAAACTTCCTGTGGGTTGTACATTGAAACGCCTTAAAACGCTCCAATTCTCTTTCCACCGTTCGATACCCTACTATTCTAGTCATGTTACATTTACAGTCCCCACAAAAAAGTTTCCCACTAAAAATATTCTTCTCAAATAGAATCTCTTTCTTCATGGATTCCGAATCTTCTCTGTATTCCTTAAACTCTTTTTTAACCCCCTCAAGTTTTTTCTGAATGCGGATGAACATCTCCTTTTCAACAATCGCTGGATGATTGCTTTTTATGATAATTTGCTCACTTTCCGGAATATTCCTGGATTTTATCCCGCCGCAAAAACTTTGCTCTGTTTTGTGTCTTACAACATCACCTATATATACCGGATTCCTTAATATCCTTTGAATTGTTGATGAACTCCACACTTTCAACTCATCTTCCTCTTTTTGATATATGTATCCCTTTTTTCTATACTGTGTTGGAGTTAATACAGCATTTTCATATAACCATCGACTGATTGCATAGCGTGACTGGCCCTGATCATATCGTAAAAATATTTCTCTTATAATAGCCGCTGTATTTTCCTCTATGCAATAATTTTTATTGTCCTCATTCATTTGATACCCATAAGGAATTGAAGCCGAACGATAAAATATTCTTTTTTCTTGTTTCACTTGAAATGTACTTCCTACTTTCTTAGAAATGTCTCGTGCGTACATTTCATGCATTAAGTTTTTCAGAGAGAGCAATAACAACTCCCTATCACATTCTATATTCGCACTATCATATTTATCTACAATAGAAATAAACCGAATGCCAAGAAATGGAAATACTTTTTCTATGTAATTGCCTGCTTCTATATAATCTCTTCCAAAACGAGATAAATCTTTTACCAATACACAGTCGATAATTCCCTGTTTTAAATCTGTAATCATTCTAGAAAATGCTGGACGCTTAAAGTTCGTTCCTGTTTTCCCATCATCTACATATTCTTTTACTATCACCAGATCTACATGTTCTTCCACGTACTCTTTAGCTAACTTTCTTTGATTTTCCAGAGAATCACTCCCTGTATAATCGCTGTCTACTGATAAACGTAGGTAATTTCCAACTTTAAAAGTTCTTTTTATATTGACACTTGGAGTACTATTTTCCAAATATCTATTTGCTGATCTTGCCACAGTCTAGAACCTCCTTATGAAAGGTTTCCGAAAAACTCTTTGCAATTCGTACTGCCGCCTTGTATTCATCTTCATATTTGAATACAATTTCAATACGTGCTTCTTCATGAATAATGACTTTTTCAATTAAAGATAAAACAATATTCCTGTCCAGTTTTTCTATATTTTTATGTTCTAGGAAATATTTCATTCGATCATTGGTTGCCAAACCATTTAAAAATACCCTCTCACACTCCTTTTTTAATGCCGTAATCGCTACTTCAATTACTTTCGCCTTGTCAGCATACCTCTGTGTAAACTGTATATACTCTTCCTCTGATATAACACCTTCTAGCAAATCCCTATGCAGTGCCACTTCCATTTTTCTACACTGATTTAGTTCATCATATTTTTCTAGAATCTCCTTATCATTTGCAATGATATCTTTCCCCTGAACTTCTCTGGAACGTATCAGTTCCAATATTTGATCCATTTCCTGGATGTGTTCAATATGATGCCTTATGGCATTTAATACGATTTTTTCAATATCAGCCTCTAATACGCTATGTCTGCTACATCCTGTACCTTTATTATACGTTGAGCAAATATAATATACGGTTACACCCTTTTTTCTGTTTAGTGCCCTGCGTACCATGCTTCTACCACATTCACCACAGAATAACAGACCTGAAAATAGATATAAATTTTCTTCTTTCGGCGCCTTCCGTGTATCTATACATAATAGCCTTGCCACATTTTCAAAATCCGTTTTACTTATAATTGCTTCATGATTATTCTCTATTACCGACCACTCTGATTTTGGCTTATCAACAGTCTTATCGAGCTTATAATTTACTTTTTTTCGTTTTCCTTGCTCAAGAACACCTATATAGATTCTATTTTTCAAAATTCTTGTGATCGTAACTGCTGACCACTGTGCTTTCGATTTCTTTTGAAATCCACTCTTGTAATTAACTCCCATAAGCCTTTTATATTCAGATGGAGCAATCACACCTAACTGATTCAGTTTATCTGCAATCCCTTCCGCATTTTTCCCCTCTAATTTCCACGCAAATATTCTTTTTACAATGTCTGCTGAATATTCATCTGGCTCAATGAAATTTTTATTACCTTCCACTTTTTTATATCCGTACGCAACATAAGCTCCAACATATAACCCTTTCTCGCGCATCACTTCCTGATGACTTCTTACTTTATCAGATATATCCCTGCTATAACTGTCATTTACAAAATTTTTTACTGGAATCAATAAATTTAAATCGCTCTGCGTTGCTGTTAAACTATCGAAACGATCTAATACAGATACAAATCTGACATTTAAAGCTGGAAATATCCTCCTTATATAACGTCCTGACTCAATATAATCTCGTCCAAGTCTGGAAAGGTCTTTTACAATAATCATATTAACCTTACCTTCATATATGTCATTACGCATACGGCGAAATTCGGGACGTTCAAAATTTAAGCCTGTAAATCCATCATCAATATAAATATCATATAGGGTAACATCCGGCATAGATTCTAACTCTTTGAGTATAAGCGCCTTTTGATTGGCAATACTATTACTCTCCAACTTATCCATATTCGATAATAAATCTTCATCTTCCTTTGATAAGCGGAGATACACAGCAGCCTTATAAGATTTGTTTAAATTTATTTTTTTCACAACATAGCCTCCTGATTTTATAGTGTTGAATTAACATAAAATCAGGTTTCCACATCGAAATTTAGTCCTGACTCTATCTTAGCATAGGAGAGAACATTTGTCTAATGTTGGTTTTCAAATCCATAGCATTAACTGTCTTCTACATTTGCCGATTTTAAAATCATTTCTTTCAGACGTTCTGATAATGAAATTTTTGTATCTTCAAAGCTAACTTTTACAATATACTCACCGTATTTATAACAATACGGATTTTTAATTTGCCTTATGTAACTTTCTATTTGCCTTTGACTGCTTACATTCTTTTCTATTTGGACATCTCTAATATCCACTAAATCATCTGGATCAACTTTTGTTATATCTATTTCTCTCATTTTTTCTAACTCCATCCCTGACACACCCTTCCAACTACTTCCACTTTCAATATATTTGCATAGACTTGTCCTATATGTCTTGCAAATTATAAAATATCCTGCAGGTGGCTATGGGATGTAGCCACATTGGATTTCCACCATCTTTTCAGACCAGAGCAGCCTTCTCTGGAAGTATCATTATCAAAAGCAGGATCTTCGCACAAAACTCCCATTTTTGTTTGCAATCTAATATTACTCGCTCATACTGATTAACTTTATGACATGATGTCGTAAAGTTAAATTTTCAATAATCATGGCGTATCGATTGCCTGCTCCTCTGCTTCGTATGTCCTGCAGGAATAATATTCTATTGTCAAGGTGCATTTCCATCATCTTAAATAGCTTTAACGTACCAACTTAAAACCTAAAATTGTCCTGAGTAATTTTGCTTCCAAGCTACTACGAAGAGTTTCATCTACACAATAGTACTCATTGCCATATTCATCATACATTTTTCGGACAGCCAAGCAGGATATGTAACTTTCGTAGTGCTTCAACACTTTGTTAATTGATACAATATCCCCTTCTACTGCTTTTTGAAT
>OHCC01000815.1_pt1 | contig 17486 bp, 8 predicted proteins | sample 1577521 | NCBI WGS metagenome assembly OHCC01 (sample SAMEA3879533, study PRJEB24766) | human gut metagenome | biome: human-associated habitat; feature: feces | place: USA | collected 1985/1987
CAGATCGTCCGAAGAGAAGCAGGCAAAACCTTCGCCTTCGACTGTGCCGCCGGTGCCGTAAGCATAGTATTTGCCTTCGTGCAGCATGACGTATGGGTCGGCTATGGGTAGATAATCCAATTCTACCACCTCCTTCGTTTTGCATCCCAGAAGAGAGAGGCAAAGCAATAATAGGGAGAGATATTTCTTTTTCATCGGGGTATGGTTTATTTTATCAACTTAGGTGTCATATAGTCATTGCTGATTCTCAGACAATCTGTTCCATTCACTTTCTCAAAGGAAATATCCGTTATGTACATGGCACGGGGATGGATATTGCTTTTATCCTTATGGGCATGGAAAACCATGCGCAGTTTGCCTGCCTTATCCGTGAAAATAGCGCCATGCCCTACCCCTACCAAGTCACCGGGTTTTTGCAGCAACGGATTCTCGTCGTACTTAGTCCATGTACCCATCAGATCGGTGGCTGTGGCACAGCCCAAACCGTAGAAAGGACTCTCATAGCTGTTGGCAGAGTAAGTCATGTAATACATACCATTGTGCTTGAGCACGTAGGGACCTTCATTGACACGGGGCCATACTTCTTCCCACGACTGTGAAACATGGATACAAGGGTGCATCGTCTCTTTTTTGATAGTGATAAGGTCATTCTCCAGTTCGGCTACCCAGATATTGAGTCCATCGTTGAAACGGTCGAAAAATAGATAAGGCGTACCGTTATCATCGATAAACAGGGAGTTATCAATACACTTTTCACCGGCAAGCATCGGTTCTTTCTTCTCTTGCACAAACGGTCCTGCCGGGGAGGTGGAAGTAGCCACACAGATATGCTCGTCGGCCGTATAATACATGTAGAACTTGCCGTTTACTTCATAGACTTCGGGTGCCCAGAACCAACGGTCGGCCCAGGAATCTTTTTTAAGCAGTGCCATTCCTTTGTATTTCCAAGTCTGCAAATCATCGGAAGTGTAGACTTCGATACCTTCATCAGAGTTGGTGCCATAGGCATAATAAGTACCGTTGTTCAGCAAGATGAACGGGTCGCCCAAAGGTACGGGCAATTCAACTTCGACGGTAGGCAGATCGTCGGGATCAGTATATTCAGAGGCACATGACTGAGCAGAAAACATCAGACCCATGACCAGGAAACAAGTATAAACAAAACTTTTCTTCATAATATTTATTTTCCAATATGATAATACAATATGCCTTTATAATTGGCATTCAAATTCTCTGAGACCAGTCCTATGCGCGAAGCCTGAAACTGAGGAATGTCCAACGCACAAACTTCACGACCATCCACAAACAGATAGAGTTTCTCACCCCGGCGAGTGGCACGGAAATGATAAGATTCCTTCCACATCTCATGGATGCCGATTTTATAGATGTGCCGTTGCAAATCTACTGCATCTTTATTGATAAACCGAATACCTTCTGCCTGAACAGGAGCTAATGGCAGATAATTGTAAGCAGGGTGTTCGGCAACTTTTGCTCCGCTATTGTCTATCGCATGCCATTTTCCATCATGCAGATACTCTATGGTGAACTTTGCAAACATATCATCCGTAAACAGGGATTTATTGTCTGCCTCATGGCGGTTAAGGTATAAAGCATCCAGCCGGGTAGGTGATGCAAAGCGGTAAGTTTTCTCGATGAAATCGGTATATTTCACATCCGGGTATACACTTTTTATACACTCCAGCGGAACGTCTTTTTTCCAGATTTGCTTGCCCTTCTTCACTGCCGTAACTTCGAGTATACGGGTAGCGCCATTGAACTGGGCTTTCACGTAATTACCAGCATCGACATAGACCGGATAACTGCCGGCTACACCCTGTTCCTTCAAATCAGACAATTGGAAACTGAATTCATAATCAGTCAGCAAGTCTCCTTTGTGAATTTCCGTATTTTCCGACAATGCCACATCAAGATTATCAAAGCCAATTGTATAGGTAACCCCGTCAAACAAAGCCCCTCCTGTTTGATCGAATACTCCGGGGACACCTGATTCTTCGGCAGGGATGATACTTGCAAATGAATGTTTACCGGGAGCAGGAATTTGATCGAGCCATACTTTCAGGCAATCACGGTTACGCTCCAAACGGAAATGATGGTAAACACCCCAACGGAAATCAGCAGGTAATGCGTATGTTTCTTTGCTCTCTTTGCCGTTGACAAGAGTGCGCAGATACCAGCATTGGTTCTTGGCATCCAAGCCTACGTAGGTACAGTTAGTAGCATCTTTCCACCAGGCAAGGATACCGGCTTCGCCGTGGGTCTTCACGCCGCTTTCAAACAAATAGGTAGTGGAAGGCTGTACATGCTGCAAGGCACCGAAAGCGGGCACCTCACTGTTCTGAGAGAAGGTAGGCAAGGCGGGCTCTGGATGATAACCCGGTGTATTGGGACCTGTTATACCATCTACAAACAGGGTCTTGTCGAAGAACTGGACGCGGTTAATGTATTGTCCCCGATGTTCATTGTTCTTGTTTGCCATGTAGATGAGCCACCATTCAAAGCCATTGGGACCCCGCAGGATATTGGGTTGTCCGGGAGTCATCAAGATATCATCGGCAACGGTGGTCTTCATATCAAACAAAGAGACGTCGAAGAACTGGGAATGTCCTTTATGTGTCTCTACAGTGAGTAAATTGGTACCCTGTTTTAAAGCTGCACGCTGCTTCTTATCCAGATTAACGATGCAATAATCGCCTCCTTGTTTCTCGTAAATCAAGGTTCCGTTGAGATAGACTTTGGTGTCTCCATCATGGGTGACACGCAAGGCCAGATTGCCCGTTTGCTTATCTGCAGTAAATGTTTTACGAATCCACAGGGAAGGTGATGTCCACTTAGTGCCGAAACGGCGGATGGTAGAGCCTTTTATATCTTCACGCGAACCGTCTATCTCTTCGAAAGAGAATCCAGTCTCTCCTTTCTTCCATCCGGTGGCGGGATAGTCTGCTTTCATCCAGTCATCTCCCGGCGGGATTTCGGTGTATGTAAACAAGGGGGCGTAAGTGGAGCCGTATCTCAGCAGATCCACGTATTTCTCTTCCAGTTGCGTCTGATTGCAGCCGACTACCGGATAACTGTATTTATTACCATTTTGAAAACCTAAAGGAGAATCAGCCTCAGCAACTCCCAACTGATAATTGCCCCATCGGGTGGAAGTGTGATTGGCATTGTACATCATGTAATAGCGGTCGCGGTATTTTATCACCCAAGGTCCTTCGGCTACCCTGCTGTCCATTGTCTCCCAGGTGTCGGGCAACGAGGCGAACATACAGACAGGCTCGCCGGCAAATTCAGCCGGGTTCTTCAGTTTACGTCCCCAGATGGTATTTCCATCGGTGAAACGTACCATATACATATAGAGCTGCCCGTCATCGTCCTTGAAAGTCATAGGGTCGATACGATTATCCATCCAGGTGCTTTTATTTGGTTCGAAATAAGGGCCTGTGGCTTTATCGCTTTGTGCATGCACGATATGTACGGCATGCTTGTCCTTTCCCCAGTAGTTTACAGACCAGTACAGATGGAAGTCTCCGTTCAGGTAGAACATATCATTGGCGTGTATCTGATCATTTCCTGCACCGGTGCCCCTTGTCCAGTCGTTGTCCATTGTAACGACGTGAACAGGCTTGCTCCAATGCACCAAATCATCAGACAGGTAGAAATCTCCATTCGTAAAAACGCCTCCGATATAATATTTACCATTAAACTTCATCACACCTGCATCGGCCACTCCGGGCAGCACGGGGTTCTGAATGTTCTGCGCAAAAAGAGAACAGCAACAGGTCAGGGCAAGAGGGATTAGTAGTTTTTTATAGTCAGATATCATGGTAAAAAGATTTAAGAAGGAAAAAGGCTATGCCGGAAGTATCCTGAAGTCAGATAGCTTCCAGGCATAGCCTTCTCAGTTATTAATAGTTCGGATTCTGAGTAAGCTGCGGAACTCCGTCCACTGTGCTTACATCTACTTCATCCCGAGGAATAGGCAGACGTCTGTGTTTGCCTACAACGAAATTGTTGAAGTCTTTATCACGAGCTTTCAGTTCATCGATACCTGCCTGAGAATCGAGCAAGCCCCAACGTTTCAAGTCCGCCCAACGCCAGCCTTCAAAGCAAAGTTCCAAAGAACGTTCCATCTGAAGACGTTTGAGGAAGGCATCCTTTGAGCTCAGGCAATCTTTCCACTGACTATCTTTCAACTTAGCCAATCCGGCACGCTCTCTTACTTTATCTACGTAAACAGCAGCATCGGCAATAGGAGCATTTGTTTCTGCCAGACATTCGGCATAGTTCATCAAGATGTCGGCATAACGCATGATGCGATAGTTATTGCGGGCAAAATAATCCTCACGTTCGCGATAGTAGGAAGTATTGTACTTACGGATGTAGCAATCCTCCGGATTTTGTCCCCACTCGTCAAACCACTGCGAAGCATCTGCATTGGCATAATATTTCTTAGATTGATCGGGAAAATCATCACCGAAATGTTTGTAGAGAATGCTATGGTATAAACGCAAGTCATTTCTGCCATCTACCCTTCTCTCTTTCAAGAATTCATCTACCAACCAGCGGCGTGCTTTTCCGTCACCCCAGCCTGTACCATGGTCACCACCGGGAGCAAAAAACTGTGTACGTTGGAAGCCGAATGCCATGCTGGCATCATTGCCTGTGCCGCCTTTATTCTGATCGTCAAACTGAATTTCGAAGATACCTTCCTTATTGTTTTCATTCAGATCGGTGAAGTTGTCTTCACGGTTATCCAGCAGTCCATACAAAGTACCTTCTTTGTCAATCAGCCATTGCAACTGTTCCTTTGCCTTGTCAAATTTACGTTGTTGCATGTATGCTTTGCCTAATAAGGCTTTGGCTGCGCCTTTAGTGGCACGTCCCAGGTTGGCGGCATCCCAGGATTCGGGCAAGTTGTTCATGGCGAATGTCAAATCTTTCTCTACCTGATCCCAGATCTCCTGCTCGGAAGCATCCTTAGGAATATAGGTGGCATCTTTAGGTTCCAGAGGCATGGTTCCTTTATCCCACAACAAGTTTACTTGAAAATACCACAGGGCGCGCAGGAAAGAGGCTTGTGCCAGTACTTGGTTCTTGGTGGTTTCGTCCATTTCTATCTTAGGCACATTGGTCAAAACCTGATTACAACGGAAAATGCCTACGTAGAAGTGTTCCCAATGCACGGTGTTACCTTCATAAAAATTATAATTGTTGTAGAGGAAGCGTGTCCAGTCGCCCAATTCAATCCAAGGAGAGGAACTCCAACCTTCATCTGAAGTCAAATCGTAGCGGAAAGAAAGCCAGCGCATCCAGGTGCCTTCTTTGTAAAGGAAGCTGTAGCAAGCATTCACTCCGGCAGTAGCATCTTCGGGTTTGTTCCAATAAGTATCATTGGTCGCTTCATTGGGATTATCGATATCCAATAAATTTGAGCTGCATCCGGTGCACAAGGTCAAGGCACCTGCAAATATTAATCCATATATCTTTTTCATAATTTCTAAACTGAGTTATTAGTTAAAAGGTCAAATCCAATCCAAACATTACCGAACGGGTATTAGGATAGGCATAGCCGTCCGTTCCAATGTTCCATACGGAATTCACTCCCTTGAAGTCGGGGTCCAATCCTGAATAGCCGGTGATGGTGAGCAGGTTGCTGCCTGTAGCGAACAAACGCAGTTTCTCAACACCTAAGTTAGTCAGCCATCTTTGTTTGAAGTTATATCCAATTGAGATATTCTTCATACGGAAGTAAGAACCATTCTCCAGGAAGCGGTCTGAATCGCCACTGTTACGGGCATCACCGTAGATGATACGCGGAGTATTGGAATTGGGATTCACCTGATAAGGTTCTTCACCTTTCTCGAAGCGGATATAGTTGGAGTTGTCTGAGAACAGACGTCCTTGCCAACGAGATACATTGTATATCTTATTACCGAACTGACCATTCCACATCATACTGAAATCAAAATTCTTCCACTCTGCATTGAATACCAGTGACAGTTGCATTTTAGCCCAAGGACTACCACACCAGTCACGGTCGGCATCTGTGATTTCTCCGTTGTCATCCGTATCGATATACTTAACGTCTCCCAATTGCGGACGTTTTCCTTCAATCATAATCGGTTTGCCATTAGATGTCACATAATTATCAATCTGTTCTTGTGTCTTAAAGATACCATCCGTTTTCTTCAGATAGAATTCAGCCAAAGACCTGCCCGGCTTTGTTCTGGCCTGACCTGAGTCGATAAAGTCTTTTTTACTTCCATCACGTCCCAGGCTTAATACCTCATTGTCCATGGTGGTCAGGTTCAGTAAAGCGCTATACTTAAAGTCCGATACTTGATCTCTCCAACCCAGTGTAACTTCAAAACCCTTGTTGCGCAGACTGGCTGCATTCTTCCAGGGAGAGCCTCCTTGGTTACCGGTAGAAACTGCTATCGGCGTCTCGGCCAATACGTCACTGGTTTTTGAGTTGTAGTATTCGGCGCTAAGGGTCAAGCGTTGGTTCAGGAAACTGGCGTCGAAACCTATATTCACTGTCTCTTTAGTTTCCCAAATAAGACCTGGATTAACCATTTTTACCTGTGTAGAACCGGGCACAATAGCTCCACCTATTACGGTAACGATACTCTGGTTGATGGTTCCGATGTAATCCCAATCACCAATAGAAGCATTACCCAGGCGTCCCCAGTTACCTCTGATCTTCAATTCATTCAACCAGGGTACATCAAAGAAGCTTTCTTTGGAGATTCTCCACGCACCGGAGAAAGACGGGAAGTTACCCCAACGGTTTTCTTTGGCCAGACGGGAAGTACCGTCACGACGGAAAGTTGCAGTCAGATAGTATTTATCATCGTAATTATAGTTTGCACGACCTAAGTAGGAGATCATGGCATTCTCGCTGATGCTGTTGGAGTTCTGCTGGTTGCTTTGTCCGGCATTCAATACGGTGAAGTAATCGCCGTTGCCCATCATCGGGAAATTCAAGCGAGAAGCCCAAAGCCCTTCCCATTCATGGTGCTGGTATGTAGTACCCACAACAGCATCCACATGGTGCTTGCCAAAGTCTTTGTTGAAGTTCAAAGTATGTTCAATCAACATGTTGTAAGTATTGTCGCGTGCTTTCTGACCTTCCGGATCACGATGTTCCTGGTTCTGAGTCCAGTTTCCTTCGCCACGGAACCATGAGTTCTCATAGAAATACAAATCGACACCTGCATTGAATTTATAAGAAAGGAACTTAAATGGCTTGGCTTCGAGCCATAAAGATCCGTTTAAACGATTTTGTCTGTAATGGCGGTATTCCAAATCCTCACGTGCAATGGGGTTTACGCCGAACGTATTATACTTGGCAGCATCACCGTAACCATATCCACCCGGATTGTTCTCATCGTAAACAGGAATGGTAGGCATCATGCGCAAGAAATCGTTGTAAGTATTTGTTTGGTTAGGATCTGTGTTTGTAAGTGAATAAGCCAGATTCTCGCCAAAAGAGAACCAACCTCTTTTACCTTGTGTGTTCACACGGAAACTGTAACGGTCGAAAGTATTACCGTAAGAAACGCCGTCATTCTTGTAATAGCCTGCCGACACGTAGTAAGCGCCTGAGTCGCCACCACCCGAAAGTGATACATTGTAGTCCTGTACCAAAGCAGTCTTCAACACTTCGTCCTGCCAGTTGGTATCATACTCAGAGTGCTTCTGAGTACTGTTTACAGAAGCAATACCATCCTTGATAGCTTCCTTATAAGCAATATCATTGTATTTGATATACTCCGCAGCATTCATCAGATCGTACTTCGGACTCCACTCCAGTGTCTCTTTTACGCTGAGGTTTACTTTCATCGGACCTTTCGCACCTTTCTTGGTGGTAACGATAATCACACCGTTGGCTGCGCGTGAACCATAGATAGCAGCCGCTGAGGCATCTTTCAGGATTTGAATAGACTCTGCATCCGCAGGATTGAAGTCAACGCCCGGATCGATAATCATACCATCGACCACCCACAACGGAGAATTATTGCTCAAAGAACCGACACCACGGATTTCAATGGAAGCATCCTCACCTGCCCGACCGCTACTGCGTACATTAACACCGGTTGCCAAACCTTGCATCTGACTTACCAGCGTTCCAGCCGAGCTTTTCTTCATTTCTTTCGTATCGACCACAGCAACTGCACCGGTCAAGTCTGATTTTTTCACGGTCTGATAACCGATGACTACAACTTCTTCCAACGCTTTTGCATCGTCCTTCAATACTACATGCATTTTAGTTCCTTTAAAAACAACTTCCTGAGTAATCATACCGATATAAGAGAAGACAACTGTACTTCCCTTCTTTCCACTCACTGAGAAGTTACCGTCCAGATCGGAAATAGCACCCGTAGTAGTACCCTTCACAACTACATTCACACCTGTCAAAGGCTCGTTATTTGCATCTGTTACCGTACCAGTGATATTCACATCCTGCGCATAAGCGGTAGCTGCAAAAACAACAAAGAATAAGAATAAGATTTTCTTGATCATTTTTTATAGAATTAGATTTTAAAACTTCACGGAAACCAGAATTCCGCTTTGAATTGCATTTTATAGTAGAAGGTAATCTTCTACCAAGCATAATTAGTTAAATGGAATTTATTACGTCATAGGCATTTTGTTCATAGTGCAACAATTTGGTTAACTTTTCCGGATGCAAATATATCAGGGTAAAACCAAACATGATGCAATTATCGCTTCAATCTATACAATTATAAAACCAAAAAACCGCCCCAAGAGATGTTCTAGGGGCGGTTGGTTAAATTGTTCTATTTTCATGAATAATCGGTCTATTACTTCACAAAGTCCTTGGGCAAAATGCCGAATTGTTTCTGAAAACATTTGGTAAAATAAGAAGGAGTATTGAATCCGGTCATATAGCAAACCTCATTAATCTTGCATTCGCCTTCGTTCAATAGTTCAGCCGCCTTCTTCAAACGTTCCAAACGAATGTAATCATTAGGTGTCATGTCCAGTATACCTTTTATCTTCCTATTCAAACTGGAACGGCTCATATTCAGCAAGCTCGCCATGTCATCCAAACAGAAATCAGGATTTTGCATGTTTTCTACGACTATTTCTTTCAACGTTTTCAAGAATGATTCATCCGCCTTGGTCATAGCCATTGTATTCGTCTGTACAAAAGGAGAATGGGCAAAGGATACTCTCAGTTTCTCACGGTTGCTTAGCAAGTTAGACACACATACTCTCAGGTATTCTACTGAGAAAGGCTTCTCTATATATACATCCGCTCCCAGCTTCATACCCTCTATTTTCGCTTGAAGAGTTGTTTTAGCAGTCAGCAGAATAATGGGAATATGGCTATAATCAAGCTCCGATTTTAGGTGTTCGCATAATTCCAAACCATCCATTTCGGGCATCATAATATCTGAAATAATCAAATGGACGGTCTGTTCTTCCAATATCTTCAAAGCCTCAACGCCATTCATCGCAGTTAGTACCTGATACTCAGACGATAATTGTTTCACTACAAAGGACTGCATCTCCAAGCTATCTTCTACCACCAGAAGAGTATAGCGGCATTGCTTGGAAACAGTTTCAGCGATTCTCTTCGCTGTAGATTCTTCACTAATCACTTGCTCTTGCTGTTCTATCTTCGCTGTTTGTGCATGTTTCAAGGGAAGAGACAGTAAGAAACAATTGTTTTCCGTAGAGTCATCCATGTATAAGGTCCCTTCATGCAGTTCTGCCAGCGAACGTGCCAATGCTAACCCGATACCAGTGCCGGATACGGCACTCAGTACCCCACCTTTATACTGGATAAATGGCTTGAATATCTCCTCACGCATTTCTACGGGTACAACATGACCATCATTACATACCGAGAACATTATCTTTTCTTCTTTCACGTAAAGTTTAATATGAATATACGTTTCAGAGTACTTGATTGCATTGGTCAACATATTACTAAAGATTTTAGTTAACCCTTCCTTATCAACCAAGGCATACAGATTTTCAGGGTAATCGATAGTCAATTCCAAGCCCTTCTGACGAGCCAATGGTTTAAAGCGTTTATATGTGTTCTGTAAGATATCCGATACATCGTATTCTACAAAATCCAGTTTGAAACCCTGTGTTTCCGTCTTACGAAAATCGAGTAACTGATTTACCAGATCGAGCAGGCGGTTAGTATTCATATCCATTATTTCCAAATCATCCCGAATATCATCGGACACCGACTTGGATGTCAATACATTTTCCAACGGGCTCTTTATCAGCGTAAGCGGAGTACGTATTTCATGAGCAACATTCGTGAAGAAATCTATTTTGGCAGTATAAAGTTCCCGTTCTTTTTCCCGCTCAAACTTCTCCATTGTCTGCTGATGCTTCAGCTGGGTTCTCCTTCTGAAAAAATGAATGATAGCAGCCAAAGAACACAGTGCCAATACTACATAAATCACATAAGCCCAGGTAGATAAATAGAAAGGAGGACGAATACGTATATCGAGTACCCGCTCTTTTTCATTCCACTTGCCATCACTATTGGAGCCTTTTATGCGTAGTGTATAACTTCCGTATGGCAAATTGGAATAATTAATCATAGAATTCCGCCCTACCGCATACCATTCTCGGTCATAGCCTTCCAGTTTATACTCCAAACGGTTCATTTCGGGTGCCTGATAACTTAAAGCTGCCACCTGTAAGGAGAAAGAGTTCTGGTTGGCATCAAGCTCTATCTGATTAGAATATGTAATGCTCTTTTCCAACGGGGAAGCCGGACTACCTACTGATAGCCGTTTATTGAACAAGTAGAAATCAGTGATAACTACCGGAGGAAGGAACGTGTTTTCAACGAAAGTTTCCGGATCAAAGACAATAAACCCATTTATACTGCCCAGATAAATACGCCCTTTCTTATCACGGTACCCCGACTGAAAATTAAACTGATTACTCAGTAATCCATTGGCTGTGGTATATACATGTTTGCTGTCCGTATCCGGATTAAAGCATACTAATCCGTAGTTTGTAGTGATCCACAAATTTCCCTGTTTATCTTCAACCATCTTATAAATAGTATTGCTGGGGAAACCTTTCGACATATCATAGCGAACGAAGCTATCCGTTTCCTGATTATAGCGGCAGAAGCCCTCTCCTAACGTCATGAACCATAGCCTCTTTTTGCTATCTTCATAAATGCTGATCACTTTATTGTAGGAAATAGAAGTTGAATCTTTCTCATTAGAAAGATAATTTCTCCACTGCTTTGTACTGACATTGTAGCAGAAAACTCCGTTGGAGAAAGTAGCAAACCAAAGATTGCCGTTGAAATCTTCCAATATGTTATAAGTGAACATATTCTTCAACTGGGGAATGCGGGTAAAATCATCTGTAGAACGATTATATTTCAACAGGCCGGAAGTAGTACCTATCCATACGTCTCCCGTAGTTGTCCGGCAGATGGTAAAGGCGTCATTAGCAGTCATTGAGTTCTGGTTATCGCCTTTGGTATAGTGCTTTACTTGTTTGGTATGCAGATTTATCCTATTCAACCCACCGGAAAAAGTACCTACCCATAAATCATCTCCGTCCAGGCAAAGACCATGAACATTCTTATAAATGGAAGGATGTTCGAAAGGTTCTATTTTCCCTGTTTCGGGGTTATAATTAAATAGTCCTTTGTCCTCGGTACCTATCCACAAAGTTCCGTCATTGCTTTCACAAATTTCACGTACCCGCCGACCTAGTTGCCTGAGATCATCCCTTGGATAGAACTTCTCGAAATAAGTCCATTGATGAGGGTAATAGTTCACTCCACCAAAGTAAGACCCTATCCAGATGCCATTCTCCTTATCACGGCAAAGTGAATATATGGCATTATCCGACAATGCGTATGAGTCATCCTGATTAGGAACGGTAAGATGGGTAACTTTGTCATTTGTCAAGTTATAAATATATAATCCGGACTCTGTACCCACCCACAATTCATCATCCGATTTGAATTGCAAAGCACGCACATAGGTTTCCAGCAAGCGGCGTGTTTTGCCGGTGGTAAGGTTTACCTCGGTCAATCCATTGACCGAAGCTATATAAATACAATTATGCGGGCCATTGACTTGCCAGTTGATAATATCCCCTTTAAATATCTCATTCCCGTTGGCATCTTTAAAAGGTTGCAAGGGTGTTTTAAAGTTATCTTTTGTACAATATAAATTGTCGGCATACAAAGCCAGCCAACAAGTGCTTCCGTTCAGCCAAAAACGGGTGACGTTAGCCAAGCCCGAGTCGTGCAGGTAATTCAGCAATTTCCGTTCTCCATACTTGTAGCAAAACAGACCTTGATTTTCGACTGATATCCAAATATTACCCTTTTCATCGCTACTAATCATAGTAACGAAGTCCCTGATACGTATTCCTCCGTCACTTGTCTGATTGAAAGCTGTGAAAAAGTCTTGCACCGGATTATAAATAAAAACGCCTCCATCGGTTCCTATCCAGATATTGCCTTCACGGTCTTCATAAAGGGCAGTGATGAAGTTCTTACCTAAGCCTGAATTTTCTTTTTTATATATCCGGAAAGACGTTCCGTCATAACGATTCAGCCCATCCTTTGTCCCGAACCACATAAAACCATTCTTATCTTGCAAAATCTGATACACAGTGTTTTGTGAAAGTCCATTACGTATATCAAGTGTCCTGAAATAGTAGTGGACATTGTTTTGTGCATGCAGAGGCAGTACCATCAGCAGGCAGAGAGATAAAAAAAGCTTTACGGTTGTTTGTCTCATAATTCCAGTTTATTATAATCAGCGTGCTAATATAGCAGAATTATCGGGCTTCTCCCAAAAAGTATCCGTACATCTTGCCCTTAGCCATATGAGGGTGTCAAAAGTACTTTTCACCACAGATTACACAGATTATCGCAGATTATATATACTGATAATCAATAATCTGTGTAATCTGTGGTGAGTTATGACACATCCTCATGCGGGATGTTCATATTACTTCAGCGAATTACAGATGCGTGTATTCACCTCTTTAACACGTTGTTCATCCAACTTTATCACTTTGCGGTCGTAAGTAATCAGACCATTTACTTCTACCTCCACATCCGTAGTTTGGGTATAAACGGCAGCAGAGAAACCACGGGCTATCATATCATACAGCATATCGGCATATTTCACGTATTCATCCGTAGTCTCTTTGGAAGAGTTGAATTGTACATATCCCCAATTGCGATTCGGTTCCCAAAGATGATCCTTCAATACAAGGCCGATTCCTCCGTATTCACCGAGAACTGTTGCACGTTGAGCGTCGTATAGATACATCTCCGGTTGCGGGTAATTATGAAGATCGAGCATATCGCCACAAGTATAATGATTGCCGCCACTTGCCGGATTTACCAAACGGGTGGGATCATATTGCTTGGTCCATTCTGCTATCTCGGGAGTTTTGAACTGTCCCCATGCTTCGTTAAACGGAACCCATGTACCGATACAAGGATAAGAATACAGACAATCCATGATTTCCTTCCATTCCTTACGATAATGAGCTTCTGACTCAGCGGTGCGTTTCAGTTCGATTCCATCGAAATATTTACGGTTTTGCCATTGCGGATTATGATCGCCGCTAGGCATATCTTGCCATACAATAATTCCAAGTTGGTCGCAATGTGTATACCAGCGTGCAGGTTCCACTTTGATGTGCTTGCGAATCATATTGAAACCGAAGTCTTTCGTCTTCTGAATGTCATACAGCAGCGCTGCATCGGTAGGAGCAGTATATAAACCGTCGGGCCACCAGCCTTGGTCGAGCGGGCCAAATTGGAACAAAGCCTTGTTATTCAGTTCCAGTCGTACAATACCATTTGCATCACGACGTGTAGAATACTTACGCATAGCGGCATAGCTACTTACTTTATCTACTATTTTATCACCGTTTTTCAAAGTTACTTTCAGCGTATAGAGGAAAGGAGACTCCGGACTCCACAGCTTAGTACCTTCGGGCATGGATATTTCCACAGGTTCTGCATGAATGCTCTTGCCGGAAGCTACCAGTTGGGTACCGTCGTATACATTTACTTCAACAATGTCCGAAGGAGAGTTTACGTTCAGTTCCGCTTTAACAGTCAACAGTCTATTGTCAACATCAGGGGTAATGCGAAGATTATTGATATGGTTTTGTGATACAGGTTCCAACCATACTGTTTGCCAGATACCGGTAACCGGTGTATACCAGATACCTTCAGGGTTACTTACTTGTTTGCCTCTTGGTTGAGGACCTTTATCAGTCGGGTCCCAAACCTTTACAACCAAACGGTTATTTCCTTTTATTAATGCAGGAGTTATATCAAAAGAAAATGGAGTAAATCCTCCGGTGTGGCTTCCCACTTTAATATCATTCACCCATACATCGGTTTTCCAGTCCACAGCGCCAAAATGCAACAGGATTTGTTTTCCTCGCCAAGCAGCAGGTACGTCAAAACTTCGTTGATATACCAATTCTTGCTTCTCACCTACATTCTTTCCTACACCGGATAAAGAAGATTCAACAGCAAAAGGCACAAGAATCTTTCCTTCAAAAGTATCAGGAATACGTTCACCTTTACCTATAATAGCATAGTCCCACAGGCCATTTAGATTCTTCCAATCGTTACGTTCCATAATCGGTCGAGGATATTCAGGCAATACATTGGAAGGATTAATTTGAGATGCCCATTCGGTTTTAATTTTGTCGCCCACCGGTTGCCATTGTGCAGAGCTTCCGATAGCAAATAACGCCATCAATGACGATAAGATAATTGCTTTCCGCATAGTATTAATAATTTATTGATTTCTACGGAAGCAAAGATAAGCCGATCGGGGAAAATTTAATAGAATAATATAATCAATAAATAGCACTTATAGCCCAGAGCACAAAATGGAAAGTGGAATTTCCACTTTCCATTTTCAACTTTTACTTGTATCCTTCGTTTTGCTGACTCTTCAATGCCGGATTCGCATTGATTTCGTCCTGAGAGATGGGAAGTACAATCTTTCCATAGGTACGGTCAATTGTTTTTTCACGATGGCTTACCGGCACATCTTGAAAATCATCGTTGAATTCGATGGTTTTGTTCATTCTCATCATATCGAAGAAACGCTGCCCTTCACCGAATAGTTCCTTGCTACGCTCATCCAGAATCATATCATCTGTAATAGTGGTAGCAGTAGCAGGCTCCAGTTGAGGTGCACGTTTACGAATTTCATTCAAGTACCCTGCGGCAACAGCAGCTCCGGCATCCGGCTTGGTAGAGTGCAAAGCAGCTTCGGCAGCTATCAGATAGAGTTCGGAAAGGCGGATAATTTTAATATTAACAGCCGTATTGGTCGCTTTGCCGTCACCCGGCAGACTGGTACCACCCATATACTTATAGCAGGCACCTTTACGCTCAACTTTGTTATCGACCCAGTATTCATCATTATCCATTATTCCCCAGCGTACATCTTTTTCATCCTCTCCCAAACGGTTCAGATAGTAATCACTGGCCAGGAACCATCCCATCGCATTCTTTACCTGCTTATAACGCATCAGATAGAAACCAAGGGAAGAAGTACCCAAGTCAGATTCTTCCGTAGTGATGCCCAGTTCAAAGATAGATTCGGAACCAAATTGCTTGCTCCAGGATGTTACCCATTCCTCGGGCTTATAGAGGCTATATTCTCCACTTTCTATTATTTCCTTAGCTGCACTCAGTGCGCCGTCATAATCTTCCATGTATAGCTTTACACGGGCTTGCAAAGCTATATTCGCATAATATCCTACATACCCATTCTGGCGCGATTTACTATCTGACAAGAAAGTAGCACCGTCCGACAAGTCTTGCAATATCTGACGATAGTTTTCCTCGACCGTGGCACGTGTAGGCTGCGCTTCAATAGTCAGCGGTTCGGTGATGTTAGGAACGCCGTAAGAAGTCTTGTTATAATTGTAAGGAAGTCCATATAGGCGCACCAAGTCAAAATAGAACAATGCACGCAGAGTCAAAGCTTGTCCTTTGGCCGATGTAAAATCTTCTATACTACCCTCCTCTTCTTGCTTTTTAATGTTGTTCAACAACGAATTCACCTGCAAGATGCAATAATAGCCCCGACTCCAAAAACCGGAATAACTACCGCTATTGGGTGTATGATTGAAAGTATAGAACGCATCCAGTCCGCGACCGGCAGAATAAATAGTCAGATCACCTCCTTTGGCATCTCCATACATAAAGAGATTTCTACCATAATAAGAAGATGAGGTCATTGCGCTCATCACGCCATTAATAGCCACTTGAGCATCGGCTGCGGTTACAATAGCTCCTTCCGCGTTCCCCGAATTGCCGGGTTGCATATCCAGAAAGCCGTCACACGAAGTAAATGTAAGAGCACTCAACAGTGCAAACACCCATAAATAATATATCTTTTTCATTATATTTCCCTCCTATTCATTAGAATTTCAATTCAACACCCAGCACAAACGTCTTACCTATCGGCGTTTCCCAGCCACGCGTACCATATTCACTCACTTCGGGGTCAGCCTCTTTGTATTTGGCTATGGTCCAAAGATTACCGGCATTGAAGAAGAAGCGGGCATTCTCAATGAAAGCCTTACGTGTCAACGTTTTAGGCAATGTATAAGCCAAAGTAAGACTCTTCAACCGCAAGTAGCTGGCATCAAACAGGTGACGGCTGCTATATTGCTGAGGGTCAGTCAAGTCAAGCCCTTCTATGCGAGGTTGCGAACCACTTGTGTTCTCAGGAGTCCAAAGGTTATCGTAGTAACTCTTGGCACGTATACGCTCCCAATAGTAACCGTCGTCAGCAACATCCATATAAGCACCATCGTACAGATCACCACCGATTTTATAAGTAAACCCTAAAGAGAGGGCTATCCCTTTATAGGAGACGGAAGTATTGATACCGCCATAAACTTTAGGAATGGCATTGCCGATAACTGAGAAATTAGCATTGTCATAATCGTAAGTTGCTCCCCGTCCGTTATACTCAAAATCTCCTGCTTTAGCGTCTTTCGGATCATTTACATAATAGACGTTTTTACCGTTAGATTTATCTACACCTGCCCATTCATAGCCATAGAAGGCGAGCGTGGATTCTCCTTCACGATATACATACTGCGCACGGCTATCGCTACTGGTAGGATCGTACCAGATAATGTCAGCGCCTCCATACAGTTCTTTCACTTCCGAACGAAGGAAGGTCGCGTTGACACCGGCACTCCACAGCCAACCGTCACGATCAATGATATCACCGTTCAACTCAACTTCCAAACCATGATTATTAATACAGCCTACATTCTGTAAGGTAGATGAAAAACCGGTAACTGTTGAAATGGGCACATCTTGCAGCAGGTTCTTGGAATTACGGTTGAAATATTCCACCGTACCACGCAACCGTTGCCCCCAAAAGCCGAAATCGATGCCGATGTTAGTATTG
>OHCC01000826.1_pt1 | contig 17250 bp, 27 predicted proteins | sample 1577521 | NCBI WGS metagenome assembly OHCC01 (sample SAMEA3879533, study PRJEB24766) | human gut metagenome | biome: human-associated habitat; feature: feces | place: USA | collected 1985/1987
AAATAAAAGCATTTCTAATATCTCATGCTGTTCAAATACTTCTATGCCTTTATTAACATATTTATTCCTCATTCTTTCCCTATGTCCTTCGTGGACATTTTTCTTTTTATTTTGCTGTTCCACAAAATCACCACCAAGCTATGACAGCTATAATAGATTAAAGCACATATAATACTTTAGTTTCTATAAAAATTCCACCTAATTATAGCAAAATTTTCAATTTATAGCAATATAAAGGCTATCTATTTTACAGCTTATTTATAATTTTAGAGGGATTAAAATTTTTTGTATTTTTTTAATTTTTTTCAAAAAAAAACTATTGACATTTTTAAAATTCCGAGTATAATAAATTATGTTGTCAGTCACAAAGCGACAATGAATTGAATCTTGCGGAATTGTGTAAAGGTAGCACAGCAGACTCTGACTCTGTTTGTCTGGGTTCGAATCCTAGTTCCGCAGCCAACTAAAAAACCTCGCTCTTTGAGCGAGGTTTCTTAAACGAGGTGTAGCTCAGCTTGGTGGAGCGCTGTGTTCGGGACGCAGAGGCCGCTGGTTCGAATCCAGTCACCTCGACCAATAAACTGTAAACCCGCATAAACATCAGGTTTATGCGGGTTTGTTTTTATCTGTACACGATTTTTACACGATTTTATCTAAAATTTTAATCGCACGCTCTTCCTCTCGTGGGTAAAGGTGCGAATATGTATTCCAGGTCATTTCTACATTTGAGTGTCCTAATCGGCGGGAAATCTCTTGAATATTGATTCCTTCATTTGCTAAAAGTGAAGCGTGAGAATGTCTGAAATCGTGTATGCGTATGGTTTTAATGCCTGCAAGAGAAGCATATTTTTTACATCTGTTTTGTATGGTGGTGTCACGAAGTGATTTATCCGCTCCGCAGATAAGATTGTTTTCGGAAAAATTGTCAAATTGCTTACAGCGTTCTTTGTGTTCAGATAAAATCTTTAAAAGTGGTTTAGGTAATTGCAAAGTGCGAATTGAAGATTTATTTTTAGGTGGGGTTATTCTATCCTCACCTTTTAACTTTTGGGATATACTGCGTGTAACTGATAAATAACCGTTGTCTATATCACACCATCTTAAAGCGTGTATTTCGCCTTTTCTAAGCCCTGTATAGAACGCTATTGAAAAGAATACATAATAATTCCATTCAAAGTAATTACCGCTCTCTTGGGCTTGTAAGGCACAGTTATGAGCAACCGATATAAATTGTTTGAACTCGTCTGCTGTGTAATAGTCCATTTCTTGCTTTTGCTCAAGTTCAAGTGTAGTTTTGAAATTTCCGAGTTTCAAAAGAGGATTTGCGGGAAGATATTCCATTTTGACAGCATAGTTCAGCAATGCTCTAAGTTCAGCATAAATATGTTGGCGAGTTGTTATTGAAAAGTCTTTATTATTTATTTCATTTTTCCAATTTTGAAGTATTGGTAATGTTAGCTTTTTTAATTTATATTTTCCAAGTATAGGAATTATATGTTTGGAAATTATTCTTGAACTTGTATCAAGTGAAGATTCTCTTGTTTCATTTTTCTTAACATTAACATATTCCTCAAACAGTTCACTAACAGTCATTCCTATGCCTGCTTCTACATCGCACATACTCGCTTGTAATTTGCGTTCAAGTTCCTTAGCTTCATCAAGACCGTATACAACTCTATCTAATTGCTTTGCCTTTCCAAAGCTGTCTATATAATTGATTCGTACACGATATTTTTGCTTGCCGTTCTTCTTACCTTCCATTTTGTAGATTGGCATAATAACACTTCCTTTCTAAAAAGGGTGCAAAAATCCCTTGTAATAAATCAGTTGAAAAATTACAAGGGATATGATACAATATATTTGCGTTTTCGTATCACAGCACCCGTTGTTGTGGTTTCCGCTCTATCCTGTTGGTAGCAGGGTAGGGCGGTTTTTTATTTACTACTTCTATTATTTGACTTGACTAAGAAATGCAATCGCTTTTCCTAAAATCTTAATATTATTAAGTTCATCATCTGTATAAATAAAATCTTGATATGCAGTATTCTCAGGCTTTAAGATTAGCATTGATTTTTCAGGATAATAATAGACACGCTTTAAAGTGGCTTCATTGTCAATTAAAACTGCTGCAATTTCTCCGTTTTCGACCATCGGCTGTTCTCTTACAAAAGCTATATCACCGTCAAGTATTCGAGCATTTATCATACTTTCACCTTTACATCGCAAAGCAAAAGTACCATCAAGACATGCGGGCATATTGATGTAATCTTCTATATTATCTTGTGCTAAAATTGGTTCTCCACAGGCTATTGTGCCGAGCAGGGGGACCTTTTTCATTTTGGGCGTCGGAATTATGTTTTTTATTCCTAAAAGGTTAGAAGAACCTTGAGGCTCTATGTGTTGGCTTGTACCTACCAAATAGTCTACCGAGCAACCATAAAAATTTGCTAAAGTAGCTAATACTTCGGAGTTTGGTTCACGGTAATTTTTCTCATAGCTCACATAAGTAGTATAAGCTATGCCTAACCCTTTTGCCGCTTGTTTCATATTAAGACCTTTTTTTATTCTTACTTCTTTAATTTTATCGCCTACCAAAGTAACCACCTCTTTTTGTGTTTATGCGTAATATTATACGCTATTTGCGTAATTTTTGCAACAAAATTGAAGTGTAAATTCACGTTTTGTATATATGCACAAAAAATAAATACGCGATTTGTATATTATTTTTCAAAAAATATATTGACAATTACGCATTTCGCGTATATAATTCGATTATACGATACGCGAAACGCGTATTGAGGAAAAGAGGTGAATAAAATGCAATTGGAAACTAAGTACCCAAACATCGAAGCTGAAAGAGTAAGAAGTAATCTAACTCAAGATGCTTTATCCAATATGTTAGGCATTGAGCGTAAAAGCTATTACAACTGGTTAAATAAAGGTAATATTCCTATAAATATCTTGATTCAATTATCGGATATTTTCGATTGCTCCGTTGACTATTTACTTGGCAGAACAAGAAACCCAGTACTCATAAGATAGTTTTATGAACGAACAGCCACCGAGAGGTTGAAAGGGGGTGAATATTATGTCTGGAATGCCACGTGTACGAAGTCCTGAACCCAAAGAAACCTTGACAATCTACAATTCCTACAGCGAAATTAGCAACTCTCAAATTCGTATGTTGTTTGGACGGCAGTTGTCGGGCAATACAATAACGAAGCTGAAAAACCTTGCTCGAGAGCAAATGGACAAAGACGGAAAGTTAGCTTTTCGCCCTGGATATGTAAATACAAAATCAGCATTTACTGCTTGGGGTATTGATATAACGGAAGTTGAAGAAGGCTTTAAGAAACTGCAAAAACTTAAATTGGCAGGTAATGTTATATGAAAGACTACAAATACCGCATATGCAAAGTTTGCGGAAAACAATGGAATGTAAGCGAACTTGCTAAAAATAACAAGCTTTATATATGCCCGATATGTGTGAAATTGAAAGGAAGTGCAGGAAATGGAAAAATATCTCAAGGAGCTTATTGATAAAAAAGGTTTGAACGAGGGCTGCAAAGAATGTGTGCGTATGATTGAAAGTCTGGTGCATAATTGTCATAACTCAGTTGAAGCTGATTTGCACGAAAATCACGATATGACCTTTGCTGATTTTATAACCGATTTAGAAGTCATCGGCAACATTTACGACCATCCGGAATTGATGAAAAGTGAAAACAATGAATAACTTTACTTTGGCTTGAAAGTGAGGCGGACGAAGAATGACAAGCGTTATATTTGTCCTGTCTGCTCAAAAATAAACGGAGGTAAACAAAATGGTACAGAAACTTAAAAGAAGGACAGCATTAAAGCACACCGAGGACGAACTCACACTTAACAAGATTGAACTTGATGTTCAAAAGCTCGCAGGTACAAGCCGTGACAAATACATTGAGATTGTTAATGCACTCAATGCAAATTTGACTAATGCGATTGTAAAAGGAGAGGTATGGTAATATGAACATTTCTGAAATTTCAATTAATGACATTAACAAGGGAATTATCGCAAAAAAGTATTCGAACAGAGGTTACACAACTAATGCTCAAGAGGTATACATAAGCGTAACACCGAAAACAAAGAAAAGAAGCACAACTGTAAGATTTAACTACCATTTCAAATGGTTTAAGAATTTTAAGTTTGTTACATTGAGTCGTGTTGATGATGTGCTATTTTTAAAATTATCAAATAAAAATCTAGACGGAACAGCTTATGCAATTTCTGAAAAGGGCGGTCAATCTTTGTCGACTGTGGTATCAGGAGAAAATGCCGATATACTTGCGGATTTTGCAGGACTTTATGAACTTAAAGAGTACGATTGGCAACACAGCAAAGAACCAATTTTCTATATTGAGGAAGGAAAGAAAAATTAATGAATAATAAAAAAGAAAAATCCGCCTGCGGAGCTGGCACTCCAACGGCGGAAAAGAAGAAATCGTATGCAGAAAGAACAGCTGGTCAAGATGAAAAAATAGCGACTTTCATCGTTAAACAGAAGCAATCCTATGAATTTAAAGTTAAGTATGCAGAAATAAGAGTTCACGAGTTTATACGAGAATGCAATATAAGGAATCTTAACACCCATGTTTCTGTTGGAGGACTTGACAGCATTACATTATATTTGTTTATAGAGTCTTTAGGTTATAAGGTTCCTGGTATAACTGTTTCACTTCTTGAAGATAAATCAATTCAAGAAGTACATAATCAGCTTGAATTAGTGAAACTTAAACCGTATCGCAGTAAGGTTAACATTATTCAAGAATTTGGCTTTCCAGTTTTGTCGAAAGAAATCGCTTCAAAAATAGAACTTTTGCAAAATCCATCAGAAAAAAATAAGACTGTCAGGCACGCAATTATTACAGGTGAAACGGGAGAATTTGGGGGTTATCGCAAGAATACTCGTATGAGATTAGCACAAAAATGGCTTGATTTGTTTGGTGGCTATGAGAATGAAAATGAAGGTGTTAATTACCAAATACCTCCATTTAAGGTATCGTCAAAATGTTGTTACTATTTAAAAGAAAAACCTTGTAATGATTGGGCTAAAGAGCATAACTCGGTTCCATTCCTTGGACTTATGGCTAGTGAAGGTGGACGCAGACAAAAGTCATTAATGATTAACGGCTGTAATTATTTCGGAAAATCAACTATTCGTTCAGCACCCTTTGCAATATTTAGTAGGCAAGACTTATTGCAGCTTGCGTTAGATTTAAATGTTCCTATTCCTTCCATTTACGGCGCGATAGAAAGAAAAGAGGACGGAACATTATATACAACAAAAGCACAGCGGACAGGATGTTCAATGTGTGGATTTGGAATACAACTTGAAAAACGTCCGCACAGATTTGACTATCTGCGTCAGAACAACCCAAAAGAATGGGAGTTTTGGATGTATCGGTGTTGTAAAGATGAATACGGAAACGATTTTGGCTGGGGTAAGGTTTTAGATTATATTGGAGTAGAGTGGGAAGATGATATATTAAGTCAATTAACATTTAAGGAGGACTAAAAATGTTTGTACAAAATAAAACCGCCTGCGGAGCTGGCACTCTGCAAGCGGAAATGAAAAACATTAACATTAAAATTTTATCAGAAGCAGAAGGAAAAATCAAGTCTTTGTACAACGAAGTTCGCAGAACTTATTACACAACTCACAACCCTAAAGAATTTTCAAAAGAAATTCAGGAAAAAGACTTGTGTTCTGTAGATACAGCTATTCAGATATTGTATGAATTACATCTGATTACACGTGAAGAAATGTATATATTTAAATTGAAGGTATAAGAAATGACAAGAGAAGAAGTTTTAGAGAGAATTGCTAACAACGATTTTGATTTTAGCAACACGGAACCAGAACTATCGAATTTTGAGGAGGAGAAAAATGAGCGAAATTATTGAAATTAAACAACTCCCGATAATCGAAGAACGATTAAAAAGCCTAAAAACTGAAATTGAGGAAAAAACGCAGACAGCGTTGTCAATGGTTTGCACCGAAGATACGGTTAAAGAAATCAAGAAAATGAGAGCCTCTTTAACAAAAGAGTTTACAGAGCTTGAAGTACGCAGAAAAGATGTAAAAGCACAGATTGAAGCGCCGTATCAGGAATTTTACAAGGTATATCAAGAATGTGTATCAGTACCTTTTAAGAACGCAGACGCAGAACTAAAGAAAAAAATCGACAAAGTCGAGGACACTCTCAAAGCTGACAAGCATAAAAAAATAACAGCATACGCAAATGAGTTGAAAACCGCATACGCTGTTGATTGGCTGAATGTTGAACGTGTTCTTCCGAATATAACGCTGTCAGCAAGCCTGACTTCGCTTAAACAGGCTGTTGCGGATAGATTTGAAGCTGTTCGTTATGACTGTCAATGTATCTCGGAACTGGCTGAAAATTCGGCGGAAATACTGGCGGAATATAAAAAATCTCTTAATCTTTCGCAAGCACAATTAACAGTATTACAGCGAAAAAAAGATATTGAGCAAGCGAAAACAGATGTTTTAACGGCAACAGAACAGGAACAAATGAAACAGAAAACCGAACAAAAGGTTGAAATGCTTGCACCTCCTGTTGTCGAGGACAAGGCAAAAGAAAAGGAATATAAGATGTCCTTTACTGTACACGGCACAATATCACAGCTCAAAGAACTTAAGGATTTTATGTTAGAAAGAGGTATCAGATATGAGTAATAACACAATGCAAAAGGTTAAGTTTTCACAGGCGATTCAAACTCCTACATATCAAAAATTAGTTCGTGATACACTCGGCGACCCGAAACGCTCGGCACGCTTTATCGCCGCAGTATCGTCTGCGGTAGCGGTTAATCAGTCATTGCAAGCTTGTACAGCAAACAGTATTCTTACTGGAGCATTGCTCGGCGAAAGCTTAAATCTCAGCCCGTCACCGCAACTCGGTCAATATTACCTTGTTCCGTTTAAAATCAAAAGTAAATATAACAAGGAAACTGGAGAAACTATACCCGAACATTATGACGCTCAATTTATTCTTGGATACAAGGGCTATTTACAGCTTGCTATCCGTTCAGGATACTACAAGAAAATCAATGTAATAGAAATTAAAGATGGTGAGTTAATCGGATACGACCCGTTAACGGAAACAATAGAATGCAGCTTGATTGATGATTTTGAAATGCGGGAAAACGCTCCGACAATCGGATATTATGCACACTTTGTTTACCTTAACGGCTTTGAAAAGTCGATTTATTGGAGTAAACAGAAAATGTTGTCACACGCTGATAAGTACAGCCCCGCATTTCACGCAAACGAATATGAGCGTTTGCAAAATGGTGAAATCCCTGAGCGTGATATGTGGAAATATTCATCATTCTGGTACAAAGATTTTGATGGTATGGCAAAGAAAACCTTGCTTCGCCAACTCATAAGCAAATGGGGTGTTATGTCACTTGAATTGCAGTCTGCTGTTGAAGCGGACAATAAAGTTATTGAACGTAACGAGAACGGCAAGGGATTTGTTCCAACGGAAGTAGAAATTGAAGAACCTGAAACTGTTGAAACTGTTATTTCAGAAGAACCGCAACGGTCTGAAAGTGATGAGGTTGATATAAATGACTTATAATATCATATCAACAGGCAGTAAAGGAAATGCAGTTATAATAAACAATTGTATATTGATAGACTGCGGTGTACCTTTCAAAGCTATTGAGCCATATTTGCAGGATTTGAAAATCGTATTGCTTACACATATACACAGCGACCATTTTAATAAATCTACAATTCGCAAATTATCGGCAGAACGACCGACGCTCCGTTTCGGTTGTGGGAAATGGCTCGTAAATGATTTAGTCGCCTGCGGTGTTCCAAAATGGAGAATAGATATATACTCTATGAATTTAAGATGTATATATAAAGGTTTTGAACTTACGGCGATACCACTTAATCATAATACACCTAACTGCGGTTACAAAATACTTATGAACGGTGAAAAAATATTTTATGCTACTGATACAAACGACCTAAACGGTATACAAGCAAAGAATTTTGACTTGTATATGATTGAAGCAAATTATGAGGACACTGAAATTCGTAACAGAATTAAAGAAAAAGAAGCTAATGGCGAATATGCCTATGAAAAGCAGGTGCTTCACAATCATTTAAGTAAATCCAAGTGTGATGATTTTATAATAAAAAATGCAGGTGTTAACAGCCAATTTGTTTATCTGCACGGACACAAAGGAGTTGAGATGAATGCTTAATATAGCTTGCATTATGGGCAGACTCACAGCAGACCCAGAGCTTCGTTATACTCAAGGCAACACAGCAGTAGTTAGAATCACTCTTGCTTGCAACAGACCTACAAGAGCCAGTTCAGAAGAACAGACTGATTTTATAGATGTTACCGCTTGGGGTAAGGCTGCGGAATTTGTCAGCAAATATTTTAGCAAAGGTCAACTCATTGCTGTTGACGGCTCTATTAGGACAGGCTCTTATGAGAAAGATGGTATTAAACGCAGAACCTTTGAAATTTGGGCGAATAATGTTCATTTCGCAGAATCAAAGAAAGCAGAATCAAAGAAATCTGATAATGGCGAAATTAATAACACTTCTGTTCCTGTCAAACAGAGCAGAAATAATGGTTACAGTCAATCAACAGAGGGTTTTGATGAAATCCCAACCGATGATGACTTACCATTTTGAATAAAAATTGCATACTTGCATAAGAGGTCACTGAAAATTATACCTCTTATGTCGGTCACTGCATATCAAAGGGAATGATGCATAATGGCTCGTCCGCCAAAAAAAGGGCTTAGTTACTTTCCTTTTGATGTTGACATTTTTGAAGATGATAAACTTTTCGATGTGCAGAATGAATATGGTCCCTTGGGTGAAGTGATTTATATTCGGTTGCTTTGTCTTATATACAGAAATGGATATTATTTCCGTTTTGAAAGTTTAGATAAGCTGGCGGCGATGATAATCAAGTCTGTCGGGAATCGATGGGCAAGGGATAAAAAGACTGTTAAAGAAGTTATCCTTTATCTTGCTGAGTGTAATCTCTTTTCATTAGAGCTTATGCAAAGAAACGTGATAACCTCTCGAAGTATTCAAAAGCGATACCTTACAGCTACTGGACGAAGACAGTCAAAACTCAATGAATACAACCTTCTTGAAGAAGAAAATCAAGAGGGTTTAGAAAGTGCGCTCAAAAATCTTATTTCTGTTGCAGAAACTGATGTTAATGCGACAGAAACTCAAATAAATGTCAACAATAATGCCACAAAAGAAAAGAAAAGAAAAGTAAAGGAAAGAAAAGGAGAAGAAAAGCTCCGCCTGCCTGCCTGTGACGGCTGGTATATTCTCACTGAGGAATTTTACAACAAGCTTGTATCCGCATACCCAAATACGGATATTGACGAATGTCTGAGAACAATGCAAATGTGGCTTGAAGCCAACAAGGACAAAGGTAGGTTAAAACCGATAAAGGAAATGGATTCGTATATAAACAACTGGATAGTCAAGGATACACGAAACGGCTATCACGCTAAGTGTGTTAATTCAGAGGCTACATATGACTTAGACGCATATGAAAGTTCAAGTATTTTTGATGAGTAAGAGGTGGTTTTAATGGTTGAATATATAAACGAATGTGTAGATTGCAAAAGCATAGGTTTGAGATGTATCGGAAGTACTTGTCCGAACAGAAACGTAAAACACATCTTGTGTGACAAGTGCGGGGCAGAAGATACGATATATCAGTACGAAAGCGAACAGCTTTGTATTGACTGCATAACGGAAATGCTTGAGGAGGTTGAATAATGCGAATTTATTTTGAGGTACTCGGAAAGCCTGTTGGTAAACAAAGACCGAGAACTGTCAGAAACAAGTATTCAGGCAAGGTACATACTTTTACACCTGATAAGACTAAATCTTACGAGGCAGAGGTGGCAAAAGCATATATGAAATCTGCTTCTCGAAATCAATTCGCTGTGAAATTTGATAGTGCTGTTGGTGTAAGTATTTTTGTGTTTGTTAAATGTCCCAAAAAGCAAACATATTCAAGCCCAACTGTAAAGCCTGACATAGACAATATTGCAAAAACGATACTTGACGCACTAAACGGTGTAGCTTACGAGGACGATAAGCAAGTTACTTACTTATCAATCTCAAAGATTTACGGAAATGAGGATATTGTACTTGTAAGTGTTTATGACTATGAATAATTACATAAAATGCGAACGATGTAAGCGAGAATATGATGAAATATCGTTAAGAAAAAATTGCCTGCAACCTGCTGTTAATCGAATTTACGGTAATAGAATTTGTATATACTGCTGTAAGAAGTGTAAGCACTCGAAATGGGAAGGCACAGGTTTGGTGTGCAGGTATGAGGAGGATGAAAAAAATGAGAGAATATTTGTTCAGAGGTAAGCGAAAAGATAATGAAGAATGGGTATATGGTGATTTGTGGTGCAATCCTTATGGAAAAAGAGTTGTTTGCATTGTTTCGCCGATAAACAATCAGGGTACCACTGGAGGAAATGGGGTTGACACTGAAACCGTCGGACAGTACACAGGCTTGACCGACAGGAATGGTACAAAGATTTTCGAGGGCGATATCATTGACTTTCCTGACTGCTCGGATAGTTATTATAGTTGCGGTCATGGAGTTGTTCAGTACGATGTCGATGAAACTGAATTTGCAATTATGTATGATTCATACTATAGAGGCTTAGGCAGATGCTATCATTCAAGAGATGTTGAAGTCATCGGCAATATCTATGACCATCCGGAACTGATGAAAGGCGAAAACAAAAAGATGGGGTGAAGTGGATGTTAGAAAATAAAAATCCAAAACGGCATTTCCCCGGTGAACTGGAACAGATGCAGTCATTACCGCTTGACCTGAAAATTTCTATGAGCAATACCAGGTTGCGGTTTTGGTTTCAAAAATGGGGTAATGATGTATATGTTTCATTCAGCGGTGGAAAAGATTCAACGGTTCTTTCTGACCTGGTTGCTCGATTCTGTAAAGACTACTATTACCAGCTGACATTGGTGTTTTCAGATACCGGTCTTGAATATCCTGAAATCAGAAAATTTGTTCCCAGATTTGCCGATTGGTTAAGGAATACATATAACATTGAAGTTAATTTGGTTATAGTAAAGCCTAACATGACATTCAAACAGGTAATTCAAGAAGTGGGTTATCCCATAGGAAGCAAAAAGATTGCAAGAATGATTTATGACTGCAAGCATCCAACTGAAAAAAATGCTGCAACAAGACATTTATATCTTACTGGCGAAAAAAGAGATGGGACAATCAGCAAATCATTCAAATTGTCAAAGCGGTGGATTCCCATGATTGACAGCAAATTTGAAATTTCAGACAAGTGCTGTGAAATCATGAAAAAAAGCCAACCAAACAATTTGAAAAGAAAACAGGTATGAAGGGAATTGTTGGAACAATGGCTTGTGAATCAAATTCCAGGAAGGAAACCTGGATGCAATATGGCTGCAATGCTTTTGAAGCACGCAGACCACAATCAAAACCATTATCATTTTGGACTGAACAAGATATTTTGGAATATATTATCAAATATAATTTACCTTATGCTTCAGTTTATAGTGATATTATCGGAAAAGATGAAAACGGTAATGTTTATGAAAAAACATCTTTGAAGAAGTTAGCAGAGCAGAAAGACGGCATTACGAGGAATATCAAGTTAGAAACCACGGGATGCCAAAGAACCGGATGTATGTTTTGTATGTTTGGATGTCATCTTGAAAAGTAACCAAATAGGTTTCAAAAGATGAAAGAAACGCATCCGACAATTTATAACTATTGTATGAAACCTGTTGAAGAAGGAGGTCTTGGACTTGATAAAATCCTTACATATACAAATATTCCACATTGAAAGAAAGGTGAAAAACAATGAATAATTTTGAAAAAATCAAATAGTTGACCGTTGATGCAATAGATTGGAGCGATGAAGAATGAACATAGAAAAATTTGTAAGAGAACGCAATGAGGCATTGTTTAGTCTTGATGAGAAGAAAATCAAAGACTATGCAAAGAAATATAACCTTGGCTTGCCTGAAAACCCTATTGTCTTTTGGGGTGCTGTATATAAATCAATATACAACATCACAAATTCACCGCAAGAGTTAAAACAGAAAGCAAAGGACTGGCTTGATGAACACAATATGAGTACAGATATAAAATAGCCTATAAACGCCATACAAGCGGTTTTACAGATTGAGTAATGAAATTACACTATCAAACAATTAAAATCGCTCATAGGACGATTATGGCGAAAAGAAAGGCGGTTAAAATGAAAGCACGAGTTGTTACGAACAAGGAAATCAAAATTGCGAAAGAAATTGCCAAGCAATCTGAACAGGATTATATGCGACGAATCCTCAAACTTGTGTGTTATGCTCTGCACGTTCAATATGGTTTCGGAGCAACACGAATCGGAAAGCTTGTAAACTACTGCAATGATGAGATGCAGGACGCTGACGAAAATTATTGGATAAACCTTGACCGACTGTTGAAAGAACACATTGGGATTGAGTTTGAAGATGAGAATTACGATGAGCGTGAAGCAAGGGCCAAACAATTACGGCAGGAGAAACGCTGGAAGAGGTGATACCGTTGAACGCACGAGATTATCTTGAAGACATAAAGAAAACCAACAAAAAGATATTATCGATAAAAACGGAACTTGCAAGTATTAGAGAACAAAAGGACGGACTTAAATCCGTTGAAATATCGGAGCGTGTAAAATCATCTGCAATTTATTTTGATACTCTTGACAGTTTATTAATTAGAGAAGATAAACTAACAAATGAATATCAACAGATATTGTCTGAATGGTGGAAGTGCAGAAACTACATATCAAAAATATTAAATCAAGACCGTTCCGATGTACTAAGATATAAATATCTTCTTGGATATAAGTATAAATCTTGGGATATGATTTCCGAAAAAACGCACATATCGAAAAGAAATATTTTTAGAATACACGGTGAAGCATTAGAAGATTTTAGAAAAATTACGGGTATGACTTAAAGTTGGCACTGTTTGGCATTGTTTGGCACTGTTAATAGTGCTAAAATGGTATTGTGAGATGAGGGCGGAAGAGAGTGTGCAGCCATTGCGTGCGAATCACTCCACCGCCAACAACTTGCCTTTTTTCATTCTTCTTTCTATATGTGTTCATACAAATACACGCTCAGTAACAATGAGACGCCCGTCAGAGCGTTATCTGACCCACATACGAGTTGCATTTTTGTACCTCCTTAGTTATTTGCATGAGAGCCGCCAATAGGGCGGCTTTTGTGTTGTTATTTTATTTTAAGAGTGGTGGTGACCATGAATGATGAAAATTTGATACCGGTAAGCAAACGAACCAAGAGCGAAGCAAGAGAAATCAGTTCAAAAGGCGGCAAAAAATCAGGCGAAAGCCGTCGTCGAAAAAAGACAATGAAGCAAGTTATGGATATGCTTTTAGAAATGCCTGCGAACACTCCGGACGATTGGGAGTTGCTTGCTAATTTAGGTCTTAATCTTGATGAACTTGACGAAAATACAGTAAATAATATACTTGTTGTAAATGCTGCTCTGCTTAAAAATGCGAAAGAGGGAGATGTTGCAAGTATAAAAGAACTTCGCAGTATAATTCGTGATGATGATTTGCTAAAGCATAAAATCAAAACTGAAACCGCCCGATTAGAGCTTGAGAGAAAGAAATCCGAACCTGAAATAATGCCCGAAAAAGAATATTCAGGCATTCCAGCGAGGTTGATTGCACCGACTTTTTCACCAGTGCTTTTTGACATAGAAGAGCATAAATATTCCGAATATGTCTTTCCTGGCGGTCGTGGTTCAACAAAATCTTCTTTCTGTGGTCTGAATGTTGTTGACCTCATTATGAAGAACGAGGATATGCACGCTTGCGTTTTAAGGCAAGTTGCAGATACATTAAGAAGTTCCGTATATCAGCAAATATTATGGGCTATATCCGCTCTCGGACTTGATAGCGAATTTAATTGTACAGTGTCGCCACTTGAGATTACACGAATTAAAACAGGACAAAAGATATACTTCCGAGGTGCTGATGACCCCAATAAAATTAAGTCGATAAAAACCGCATTCGGCTATATCGGTGTAGTGTGGTTTGAGGAGCTTGACCAGTTTGCGGGTGAAGAAGCTGTTCGTAAGATTGAGCAATCGGTTATTCGAGGTGGTGATATTGCTTATAAATTCAAGTCTTTCAACCCTCCGAAATCGGCTCAGAATTGGGCGAACAAATATATTAAGATTCCTCGTGAGGATAGACTTGTTGTTGAAAGCACTTATCTTACGGTACCTAAAAAATGGCTCGGAAAGCCGTTCTTAGATGACGCAGAGTTTCTAAAGGAAACTAACCCTACTGCTTACGAAAATGAGTATATGGGCGTTGCCAACGGAACTGGTGGCAATATTTTCGATAATGTAGAGATAAGAAAAATCACAGATGAAGAAATCGAACATTTCGACTATATTTTCAACGGCGTTGACTGGGGCTGGTACCCTGATTTATACGCTTTTGTGCGTGTGCAGTATGCTCCTGCACAGCATACGCTGTTTATATGGCAGGAATACACTTGCAATAAAACAAAGAATATCGATACAGCAAAGAAACTTATTGAATTAGGCATAACCGCTAATGATTTGATTACTTGTGATAGCTCTGAAAATAAATCGGTAGAAGATTATAGAGCATATGGTTTACTTGCAAGGCCTGCTGAAAAAGGTCCTAATAGCCGAGAGTATTCTTACAAGTGGTTACAATCGTTGAATAAGATTGTTATTGACAATGAGAGATGTCCTGAGGCTGCAAAAGAGTTTCTTGACGCTGAATACGACAGGGATAAAGAAGGCAATGTAATAAGCGGTTATCCTGACGGCAACGACCATATGATTGACGCGGTAAGATATGCAACAGAGAGAATTTGGAGAAAGCGAGGTCAGTAAGCTATGAGCATTATTTCAAGAATAAGGGAGTGGATAAGGGGAATGTTATCAAAATCAGATGTAAGTAGTGTCTATGGCATCGAGCTTGCAATAACAGATTATATGCTTAATGCAATCGAGGACTGGGACAGAATGTATTCCGGCAGAGCATTTTGGATAAATCACGAAAAAGGAATTTATTCATTGAGACTTGAACAAGCGATTGTAAGAGAGCTTTCAAACATTTCTACAAACGAAATGACCGTTAAAATATCAAATAAAAAGCTTGATGATATTTTTAGAAGCTCTGTAAAGAATCTGAATCTTAATCTTCAAAGAGGGCTTGCGTCTGGTGCAATGGTAATAAAACCGCTCGGCGAAGATAAAGTTCAGTTTGTTCCTCAATCGCAGTTTATTCCTGTTGAATACGATGTGAATGGTAGGCTAATCAAGGTTATTTTTCCGGAAGTTAAATATCTTGGAAATAACGATTATCGTATACGCTTAGAATATCACTCATTAGATTACGAGCAGGGTTTAACGATTACGAATAGAGCGTTTCGCTCTTCTGATGGTATATCCTTAGGTCAAGAAATTCCTTTATCCGATGTGGCAGAATGGGCAAGTCTTCTACCTGAAATAAGCTATCCACTTATGCTTAAACCAGCATTTGGTTACTATGTCAATCCTGTTGCAAACACTATTGACGGCTCATATTCGGGCATATCAATATTTGATTGTGTAAAAAATCTTATACGATTGACAGACACTCAATTCGGCAGGCTTGATTGGGAATTTGAAAGTGGAGAAAGAGCTGTTGATGTTGATACAACGGCTTTGAAACCAACTGAAAATCTTCTGACGGGAAAGAAAAGTTTTGAGTTACCTAACTTAAAAGAACGGCTTTATAGGGGCTTGAATATATCAGGCGGAAGTAAAGGCGATTTTTACCACGAGTTTTCTCCACAGCTTAGACAAGTTGATTTTATTGCAGGTCTCGAGGAATACAAGCGAGAAATCGAGTTTGCAGTTGGTTTGGCTTATGGTGATATATCAAACCCTCAGACGATAGATAAGACAGCTACCGAAATAAAGTCATCAAAGCAAAGAAAATTTGATACTGTCACAGCGATACAAAATAATCTTAAGTTATGCCTTGAGGATTTATGCTACGCTCTTGCATTTTATAACAAGCTTACACAAAGCGGATATGAAGTCTCAATAAACTTTGAAGACAGTATACTTGCTGATGATGAGGTTAAGAGAGCAAGTGACAGACAAGATGTTGCTATGGGAGTAATGCCTTTGTGGGAATACCGTATGAAATGGTACGGAGAAGACGAAAAAACCGCTAAGGCTATGACTTCTAATAGTACAGCAGAGGTTATTGACTGATGTATACAGCCGAAGAAATAGAAGCTTTTTCAATGATATTTGATAATGCAATGAGAAGCCTTGAGATTGAAGTAATGGAAGATGTAATTCGTCGCATAAAAATAAACGGTGAAATTACCCGTTCTGCAGATTGGCAGTTATATAGGCTTTATGAACTCGGAGAAAGCAAGAGAGCATTAAAAAAAATCATAAAGGACGCTTTCGATTTTGATAGCAAAGAAATAAATCATTTGTATAAGGATATTATCCGAAAAGGCTATGCGAGAGATGAAACACTTTACAAAACAAAGGGCAAGCCGTTTATTCCATTTGAAAAAAATGAAGCCTTACAGCAGTACATATCAGCTATTGCAGAGCAGACAGCCGAAACTATGAAGAATATATCTCAATCGCTCGGCTTTGCTGTAAAATCAGGCGATAAGAGGGCATTTAAGCCTATTGCAAAATATTATCAAACTACGCTCGACAATGCAATTAACGGCATTGCTACGGGCGTTTTTGATTATAATACGGCTCTTAAACAGACAGTGTCAGAAATGACTAATAGCGGTCTAAGAACTGTTGATTATGAAACAGGCTGGAGTAATCGAGTTGATGTCGCAGCACGCAGGGCAGTTATGACAGGGCTTACACAAGTTACCGCAAAAATTAACGAAAACAATGCCGAAAAGCTTGGAACGGATATGTTTGAAGTTTCGTGGCATAGCGGTGCCAGGCCTTCACACCAGGTTTGGCAAGGTCGTTGGTATAAGAGTAGCGAGCTTGAAAGCGTATGTGGTTTAGGCTCTGTTACTGGCTTGTGTGGTGCTAATTGCTATCATAGCTATTATC
>OHCC01000829.1_pt1 | contig 17199 bp, 10 predicted proteins | sample 1577521 | NCBI WGS metagenome assembly OHCC01 (sample SAMEA3879533, study PRJEB24766) | human gut metagenome | biome: human-associated habitat; feature: feces | place: USA | collected 1985/1987
TGTATCCCTTGATTCTTTAGTTCCAAACAATAAATGGTTAAGAACTCTGTACACTTCTCCAATAGTAAATTAGCCGTATCAGGTTCACAATAGCATGCCATCATAAACTCGGACATATCAAACAAACGACCTGCCAACGAGAATGGACCAATCATTCCTCCAAAAACCGGCTTATCTGTAATTGCCTCTGCCGTCAGACGATTCGCTTTCAAATATTCCCGTAAACGGCCTTTTGACATATCAGGAATTTCCATCTTTTCCACACCTTCATAGTCGGCAACCAAACGCCCAATCACATTGGGGATTTCGTCTTTCGGAAAATCTACTTTAGCTCCAAAAGCTTCAGCCTCTACCGTCAAATCCATAATTACCGAACAAGCTGCGGAAGGGTATTTGTCATTCAAAGCTTTAATTGCCTCGAAATGTACTTGACCATCACTCACTGCTTCGTACACCGTTTTGCCAATCAGTTCAATACCCGGATGGGTCATAATGGGGATCGCTATTCTCTTTTTATCAGACAACACACTATCCACCCATTGATTCATATTCCTGTCTTTCATATTCGTTATTTTTTTAAATCATTCATATTTAATTAATTCAAACTCCCGATACAGAGAATCTCTATCCAAATTACAACCAATAATACAGAGACTAGGGGATAGAACCACGTCATCGCCAGAGGGAATCAACTGATAACGGTCTCCAACCCAATGAAGGGTGAAGCCCGCTCCAGTCTCATCCTGAAAACCACCTTTTATACGATAAATATTCCCAAATTCTCCTCCCTGAGCTTTATTGAGCAGTTGAAGTAATGCGTTACAGTCCAGCCTAGTAGAAAATTCAATAGCAATGGATTCAAAATTACCACCATGCTTTCCTAGAACACTATATACAGGTTGATGAACTCCCTTTTCAAATCCTGTTCGCCAAACATCCAATAAAATTTGGATATTAGTAAATACAGGACAATCCGGAGAGATTTTACCTAATAAGTCCATCAGTTCAGCCACCTGCTCAGGCTGTGATTCTTCAACTTTACTTACGTAGATAAAGTCACTGAACCGAATTTGGTCATAGAAAAATTCTTTGGAAACCTTCATCCATACGGAATAGTTTAGAGCATCTACTACCGTAACAACCTTATTCAATCGATAAAGGCTTCTTACCATAGGATATTGGAAAACGCGACGAACATCAGACAGACGGGCTACTCCGGTAGGTTCAACAAGCAATTTGCGAGGGGCATGAGCCGCCGCTATTCCGGTTAGCTTGTCAACAAGTGTATCCGCACCGCTACAACAAATACAACTAGCAATGATGCTCTCTACTTCTACCCCAGTAGCACTCAGAGTTTCACTGTCGATATTAATTACACCAAACTCATTTTCCAATACAATCAGTTTGTCTGCATACAGTCCTTCGTCAATCAGTTGGCGAATCAACGTTGTTTTTCCAGCTCCTAAAAAACCGGATACAATATCTACTTCTATCGGAAGGTTGTTTGTTTCAGACATATACTTCTATTTATGAATGAGCTATACCTAATAATTCTTTTGCTTTCACTACTGCTGAGTTAGCACTATCACTATATCCGTCCGCACCTATTTCAGCTGCGAAACCTGCACTTACGGGTGCTCCGCCTACCATCACTTTCACTTGTTGGCGAAGTCCGGCTTCTTCCAAAGCATCAATAATAGTCTTCATGTAGGGCATAGTAGTTGTCAAAAGTGCACTCAGTCCGATGACATCTGGTTTATGCTCTTTTACCGCCGAAATCACTTTATCCGAATCAGCGTCCACCCCCAAATCTATGACCTGAAAGCCACATCCTTCGAACATGGAGCCAACCAAGTTCTTGCCAATATCGTGTAAGTCACCTTTCACGGTTCCAATAACTACCGTTCCCAAATTAGACTTCTCGTCTTCTCCCTTCAGTAAAGGTTGAAGCAGAGAAAGAGAAGATTTCATAGCACGACCTGCCATCAACAACTCAGGAACAAAAGCCTTTTGTTGTTCAAAACGACTGCCTATTTCCTCCATCGCTTTTATCAGATAGTTATCAATCAACTCTTTGGGAGCCACATCATCCTTAATTGCCTGTTGAGTAATTTCAACTGCATCTTTCTGCTTTCCTTTGAGGATTGCTTCAAAAAGTAAGTTCAATTCTGCCATATTTATTTTACATTAAAATTTAATAGAATCCATCCAGTAAAAAACAATCATTTAAAATAGATTATCATCGAGCCATTACTCTCTATTTCTATTTTTTCGCCTTTAGTCAACCTACGATCAGCAAGTACATCATAACCTATTGTTTTACCAGCCAACCGTTCATCAAACCGATTCCAGTCAATTGCATGTGCTTGGGAGGAGCCGTTAAGTATCACCATAACACACTCCGAATCGTTGTAACGGAAATAGGTATAAACATTATCTTTGGGCACATAATGCATCAATTCACCATTATACACTACCGGCGTATTCTTACGGAAATGAAGTAGAGTACGTACATGGTCGAACATCTCTTTCTGCTGAGCATCCCTATTTTCCACTTTGAAGAGATTAATGGTATCCTCTTCCCAACCACCAGGAAAATCCATACGGCATTTATGCGCTCCACCACGAGGATCATCGGCAAACAGGAGTTCCGTACCGTAATAGATTTGCGGCAACCCACGGGTAGTCGTAATAAAACTCATTGCCATTTTCACCTTCTTTATATCCTTTCCCAACATATTATAGATGCGGTCAATATCATGATTATCGGCGAAGACAACCAATGAGTTTTTAGCGTCTTCATATAGAAAATCTTGTGCAATTGTGTTATAAATAGCCTTTGTACTACCTCCCCAAGCCTCATTATCATTAGAAAGTCCCATGACTAATGAGCGTTCCAATGGAAAATCCATTGCTTTAGGAAGATGGCTGGCAAATCCGTCATGCTTTGGTTTATCTCCTAACCAATAGGATATGATTCCGGGGTCATTCCCCCACACCTCACCTACAAATTCCATATTCGGATATTCATGTCGGATATTCTTTGTCCAGCAACTACCTTCATGTCCCATATAGAAATAAGTGTCTACCCGAAGAGCATCGAGATCAGCAAATTCAATCCACCAAATAGCCATCTGAGTGAGATATTGCAATGTGTAAGGATTAGATAAATTCATATCCGGCAAACTTTCCACAAACCAACCATGTCCGCACAACATTCGGTCCGCTTGCGAAGCATGTGTATCACTGTAGGTCTGCAATGCATAATTGCTTTGCGTAAAAGTGTCAAATTGATTCACCCAATCTGTAAAAGGCAAGTCTTTCATCCACCAATGTCCAGAACTGCAATGATTTGGAACAATATCCTGTATGATCTTCAACCCTTTCGAATGAGCTTCACTCACCATCTCTTTATAAAGTTCATTAGTACCAAAATGAGGGTCAATACGATAATAGTCAGAAATGGCATACTGATGATAGAATTGATTGTCTTCGAGTAGAGGAGTAGACCATAAGGCCGTAACTCCTAAATCAACCATATAATCCAGATGGTTAATAATACCTTGGATATCACCACCATGACGTGCTTCTAATCCCTTACGGTCAAGTACTTGTAACGATCCTTCTACCCTATCATTCTTAGGATCACCATTAGAAAAGCGATCGGGCATTATCAAATAGATGGCATCCGACAAGGTCAATCCTACGCGGGATTCAGAACCAGCACGACGTTCAAGTACTTTATAGTTAACCTTTGTCTTCTTGTTACCATGCGAAACTTCAATTGTATAGGTTCCCGGTTTCTCTATATCCACATCAACGAATAGATAATTCGGGCTTTCAGCATTATGCACGGCCTTTACCGTCATTCCCGACTGCAAAACTTTCACACTACCGTCTTTTAGATTCTGACCATACAGCATCAATTGCAAGTCGGTTTTCATGCCTACCCACCAGCAGAGCGGTTCTACCCGCTCTACCTTCTGTGCAAGCATAGTCAAAGAAAGTCCGCATGTGAGCCATACAAAAATGGATAAGATACGAATCGTCATGATCTCTTATTTCTTTTGATAAAACACATAATGTCCGGTAAGGTCATTGAACTTTATATAATACTTACCAGCCTTAGTCACCTTGATTTCTTCACCACCAACAGTGCCTTTACCAAACGGGAAAGTCTTTGCACCCCACACATTTGAACCACTTTGGAAAGTCAGTTCACCGGAAGTTAATGCTATATCGTCAGCAATCCAAATATGAGGATCATAATAAGTCTGCTCTAAAGTAACCGTGCTGGCTACTGCTGTGCCGGAAAGCTGCATTGTAGTATATTCCAAAGCCGTACTGATATCATACTCCTTTATTGTATATGTCAATTTGGAAGTACTTGCTGTAATTGTATAATAACCGTCTTTAGAAAGTTCAAAGTTATCACCGGAAAGCGACAAAGTATTTGCATCCTTCTTACCGTACATCGTATAGGTATTCAAGTCACCATCATTGATAAATTTAAACTGTCCCACCCAAGTCACATTACTGAAAGCGCGAATGTACCCAGTATACTCATCGGTAGCCAATGGATCATCACGAAACATGACATAGCGATAGTTAGCAATATCCCAAACATTAGGATCAACAAAGAATTGACCGAACATAGAACCAATCAAATGAAGCGGTGCCATCGCAAACGAAGTGACATTCATCCTCACTGTTGCCGGAGAATATAATACCGATAATGTTGGTTCAGAAGATCCCAGTACCATCGGTTTTGCCATAACTCGAGCTTCCAAATCAGTAGCTACATCAATGGGTTGCCCCAACTTGTGCATAATAGAGTTTAGATTATCCGAAGTAAGATACTTTTTGAATACATTATTTCCTGCCACAATTTCTTGTGGTTCTGCAAAGTTATTGCCAGCTATATCTATCTGTAAAGTATAAGTAGAAGATATATTTTCTCCAAAGTCAGCTTTTCCCCAAGTAATCACAAAAGCGGTGTCTTTTGCATTCTCGGCAGAACATACTAATGGAGTATCTGTATCAACTGCCACATCGGAAGGACCATTAGCCGGAGACATTACCACCTTTTCCAAATCATTCTCACATGCTAACAGCAGTGTGGCAAACAATAGTGTTCCTATTTTCTGATTAAATATCTTTTTCATATATATTCTGATTAAGTCGTTTATAATCGATTAATAACCTGTATTCTGTTTCAAGTTAGGATTGGCCATCACGTCAGTTGCCGGTAACGGGAACAGGTTCAAATCGTCACTTACACCAACACCATTCTTTGTTCCACCTTTCCATTGCCAGACATAGCTACCGGAAGTATATAGTCCGTAGCGCACCAAGTCAGTACGTCGGAAACCTTCCCAATAAAGTTCACGGGCTCTTTCATCCAGAATTTCTTCCAAAGAGATAGTACCGACGTTTGCAGATTGATCACCAAAAGCACGCTCACGTAGATTATTGAAGTAACGAATCGCCAAAACCATATCGCCACCAGTTCCTCCCCGAAGTACAGCCTCCGCATAAACCAAATACATTTCAGCCAAACGGAACAATGGGAAATCCGTATCAGCAAAGGCTTCCGCATAATTGGACCCATTCTGGCCGGTTGAAGTCACATTACGAAATTTAGCTACAGCCAAACCTTCAGTAAACTCATTAACATTATCTATATTGGTCTTGGATCCAAAAAACAGCCGACGCCCATCCGCTGCATCGAACTTTGCAGGCAATTCCTTACGTGAACGATTACCATACCAACCGCCCAAGCCACCCATGCCAAAGTACTGTTGGAAGTTTATTCCCGGGACATCTTCACGAGTCGTAATGAAAGAAGCGTTAATCAAAAATGTCAGTCCACCATAGCTCTTGTTCCGCTGTCCATCATAGTTAATAGACAGAATCACCTCTGGATTATTCACATTATTATCTGCCATAAATAGCTCACTGAAATTTTGTTTAAGAGTATATCCAGCGCTTATTACCTTAGAAGCGTAAGTAATTGCCTCCGTGTACTTCTTCGTTCCAGTATAAACTTCTGCATTCAAATACATACGAGCCATTAATGCCCAGCAAACCGCCTGATCGGCACGTCCATATTCATTTGTACGGGGAGCTTTTAGCTGATCCTGTATTTCAGTCAATTCCGATTCTATAAATTTGAACAGATCAGCACGCTTTATCTGCGGAGGCAGTGCTTTGCCAATAGGAGTATTTTCATCTACAAAAGGAGGATTACCATATACGTCCATCAATACCCAATATTGAAAAGCTCTCAGAAAACGGGCTTCTGCACGGAAATACTTGATTTCAGCCGCCTCATTCCCTGTAATGCCACGCTCGCCGACTTTCCCTTCTGTTGATTCGCGAAGAAACTCATTAACCAATGCAATCTGATACAAAGCACGGTAATAAAGACCGGAGATAAAAGTATTATTGGATGACCAATTCATAAAGTTTAAATCCGGAATACCACTATCAGTCCAAGTACACATAGCTTCTTCCGTCGTTAAGCACTGAAGATTAAAAAAGCATCTCAGGAAATCGGCAGAGGCACCATCCCCCATCGTTATATCATCTTTTGAAGCAAGATCGTTACCTACTTGTGAGTAAGACCCATATACTTTAGCCATGACCTCTTTGTACCCTTCAAATGTAGCGTATACTTTTTCCGAAGTAATATCGTTAGTCGGAAAACGATCTAAATCGTCTAAACAGGAAGTGGTTACAACAGTTATTGTTAATGACATTGCCAATGGCATTATAAATCGGTTTAATCTATATCTTTTCATAGCGTCTTCTTAATTAATAGTTGATGTTAAATCCTAATGTAAATGTACGTGGACGTGGGTAAAAGCTACGATCCACACCTCCAGCTATTTCCGGATCAAGACCTGAGTATTTAGTAATAGTAAATACATTTTGCACCGATAATGTACTACGAATATTTACCGTCTTATTAAATACTCTACCAAAGTTGTAAGACAAACTCAGATTATCCATCTTAACGAAGGATGCGTTTTCCAAATAATAATCGGAAAGTGGCTGGTTCAGATAGAAGTTAGACTCACGGACACTTGCGGGAGCGTTCAAAATACTTTTGCTAGGACTCAGGATGTTACTGTAAGTAGCTAAAGCAGAATTCATGTTGTTATACATATAGTTGCCAAAACTTCCACGTAATGAAGTGCTCAATTCCCAATTCCGGAAAGAAACACTTGTACTAAATCCGCAAGTCATTTTAGGCTCAGATGATTTGGAACGAACTAAATCTTTATTATTGATTTTACCGTCATTATTCAAATCGGCATATACGCCTTCCAGCGGTTTGCCACTCTCATCATAAACTTGTTTGTACAGATAATAGGAAAAAGAGTTATAGCCTACACTGTGAATTTGAACTGTCCCACCAGTAGAACCAAAAATCCAACCTTGTGGTATTCCTTCATATTCATCACTATCAACCAAAGTCAGTTTCGTAATCTCATTTTTATTAAATGCCATGTTGAAAGAAGCATTCCAGTTCCAATCCTTCGACTTAACAATTTCCGCATTCAAAGTAAACTCAACACCTTTATTTTCCAGGCTACCGATATTGGTAATCAATTGATTGCTAAAATTACTTCCGGCAGGTACACTAACCGTAGCCAACAGATCTTTTGTTTTCTTTAAATATACATCCACACTACCGGTAATGCGATTATCCAAAAATCCGAAATCCAATCCCGCATTATAAGTTTCAGTTGACTCCCATTTAATATCCCTGTCATAAGCAGCCGGACGATACATGTAGTAGAATTGGTCACCAAATTGATATTGAGCCACATTGGAACTTTGTTCATAACGAGCTAAGTAGGGATAATACAGATAAATGTCCTGCTGCCCCGTCTGACCATAACCTAAACGCAGCTTCAATTCGCTCACAGCATCCACATTTTTCAAAAAACCTTCTTCCTTAATCTTCCACGCCAATGCAAAAGAGGGAAAAATTCCCCAACGACTATCAGGATGGAAACGGGAAGAACCATCACGACGAATCGTAGCAGTCAGCAGGTATTTATTCATCAACGTATAATTCAAACGTCCAAAAACAGAAATCAAGGTATTACGCGGTTCATCATAGGGAAAGTCGGGTTTCTTAAACTCTTTTCCATTAGCCGTATAGTCAATATAGTTATCAGAATGAGTCAACCAATCTTGATAGGTATAACCGGCAGTGACATCAAGAAAACTCTTGATAGCCGTAAATTCCTTCGCATAATTCAAATAAAACTCAAATAATTTATTAGTCTTATTACTTCCATACTCCTGACTCTGTCCCTCACGGGATGCCATTTGAGGAGCCCATGCAGGAACATATACTTTACCCTTACCTTTTGAATAGTCATAACCGACATTCAGATTAGCACGCAATTCGGGCAGAAAGTGCATCTTATAATCTATCTGAGCTGCAGCTATTACTCTGGATACATTTGATGAATTATCATAAGTATTCAACAATAACATCGGATTGGTTAAAGCTTGTGTTTTCAGGTTACCATCGGGCATCAACCAAGTGAAATAGCCGTCATATTTATCGAATCCATCTGCTTTTACCGGTTGGGTAGGATCAAAAGATACAGCAGTCTGGATAGCGTCCGTATTGGCAAATCGATTATTAATACGAGTACCCTTTACAGAAGCATCAATTTTAAGATGATTGTTGAAAAAACGTGGATTCAAATTCAAGGCACCCGATAAACGTTCAATATTACCAGTTCGCAGAATACCATCTTCATTCAAATATCCTAATGATACACGGTAAGGTATATTCTTAACTGCACCAGTTAAACTCAAATTATTATCCGTACCGAAAGCATTTTGATAAATCTGATCTTGCCAATCAGTGTTATGTTTGCCTACCAATCCTTTAAATTCATCAGTACTTCTAGGATAGTTGCTCACAATATCTCTAATTTCATCACCAGAAAGTAAATCCATCTTTTTTGAAATGGAGGACATTGAGAACTGAGTAGTGAAGTCAACTTTGAACTTCTGCCCATAAGAAGCTTTTTTAGTGGTTATGATAATAACTCCATTAGATGCTCTTGAGCCATAGATGGCAGTTGCTGAAGCATCTTTCAAAATATTCATAGACTCGATATCGTTCGGATTTATAGTACTTAATATACTTGGTGAACCAGCTACACCCGAATTGTCCACAGGAATACCATCAATTATGATCAACGGATCATTACTAGCAGTCAATGAGGCACCGCCACGAATTCGGATACGACTACCGGAACCGGGAGCACCACCATTAGGCGTTACTTGTACACCAGCCACTTTGCCCATAATCATACGGTCAGGAGAAATTTCACCTTTCTGTAGATCTTTTTCACCGACCGAAGTAATTGAGCCGGTTAAATCTTTCTTCTTCACAGAGCCGTAACCAATAACAACCACATCTTTCAACAGAACAGCATCGTCCTGAAATATCACATCAATTATGTTTCTATTTCCTACTACAATCTCCTGGGGAGCATAACCTACAAACGAAAACAGGAGAATGGCTTTTGAATTGGGAACTTTGATGGAGTATTTACCATCCGCATCGGTAATAGTACCAGTACTAGTACCTTTAATTAGTACACTTGCACCAGGTACCACCTCCTTTTGGGAGTCGAAAACCGTGCCTTTTATTTCTATTATCTGTGCTTGGACACAGGCAATACTTAGCAATAGTATACACCAAGTGCATACCACTCTTAAATGGAATGATTTCATAAATAAAAAATTAGGGTTAAGTATTAAGAATATCGTAAAAACTCTCGCTGAGAATTTACTTTTCTAGTAAAAAAGTCAATGGTATGTGAAGACGGAGCGACCAACATATCTCATTATGGTCATCACCGGAAAACTCCAAAGTCATCAATGATTTATCAGTATACCCAGCCGCTCTTACAGTTGAATCTATCATTTTTTGATATTCAGGATAATTAGCATCCAAGCCTACAGTACCATTGTCAAAGTATATTTTATGATTCCGGGCAGAAGGCAGGTTCTTCTTTAAATATGCATTAAATGCCTCAGGTATTTCTTTATTATTATCGAAAGTACCAATCCAATGAGTAGAGAGGCATCCGGCTCCGGCAAAAACTTGCGGATATTCACAGATGGCATACATAGAAATCAATCCGCCCATACTCGATCCAGCTATAAATGTATTCTTCTGCTCCGGTTTAGTCGAATAAGTAGCATCAATAAATGGTTTCAGTTCTGTAACAATAAACTTCAGATATTTATCTGCTAAAGGACCTCCCGGCATTAAATCAATAACTTTTTTATGTTCAGGTTCAGCAATAAGATCAATTGCCTTTTGGGGAAAGTACTCTATATGACGTTTGTTACCATTATTATAAATACCAACTACAATCACATCTCTAATTTTTCCCTCTTTCATTAGCTTATCAACCGTAGTATCTACGTCCCACTCTTTCGCATTCCAAGCACCACTGGCATCATAGAGCATCTGACCATCGTGCATATAAAGCACAGCATACTTTCTACTCCCAGAATAATCTTCCGGTAACCAAACATCTATATTTCTCTCATCTACATAATCTGAGCGAAATAAATACCTTTCAATGGAACCTGCCGAAACTTTCACAGTGTTGTCCACCTTTATAGCTTTATCATTATAAGGATTCGCCCATGCCAATTGAGCTATCAATAATGAAAGGAGAATACAAATTTTGCTTTTCATAATACTCTTATTTTTAGAGGTTATTTGGATATTGCAAAATTAATCTCCTCAATAGTTAAATGCAAAGGAGTACGCTTTTCTATAATGAAAATATAATGGATTAAAACATTAATGCACTGATAATATGACACATAGCATTCTAAAAATATAATGGCTTTAAACTTTAATATTGCTACTCAATATCCGATCTTACAGATTCTATCTCCATTATTTTCTGCTCAAACAGATTATTTGGAATCATTGACCGATTCTTTATCTTCGATTTATAAGTATTAATCGTATTAACCGAATAATTAAGAAACTTAGCAATATGGTCGCTATCCGTTACCCCCAGCCGTATCAATGCGAATATCCTTAATTCTGTATTTAAAACTGTGGGTGAAGGGGGGACGATTTTGTCTTTTTCGGGAAATAAAGCATTGAAGTGATCTACAAAATCGGGGAATAATTTCAAGAATATGCCATCAAATGAGGTAAATTTATTCTCTCTGTTTCTAAAGGAATCATCTTGTTTTACTATTTGTAGTAACTCATTATATTGTTTACCGGCAAGTTTACGAATCACCAACTTTCGGAAGTTGTCGAATTCATCCATAAAAGCAGAATTAAGACTAAAGAAATATCCAATATACTCGTCTTTCACTTTACTTCCATCTTTCAATCGCTTGTTTACCTCCTTCAAATCCACATTTTGCTGCTGAATAAGTTTTCTTGCCCTCTTAAGTAATCGCATCTGTTTCAGAATAAATGCCATTGCTCCAAGAAAGCATAAAAACAAGAATGTAACAAACGCTAATGCAATAAACAATTTGCTTTGTTGTTTCTGCATTATTTCAAAACGACTGGCTTCTATTATCGGGAGTATATCACTCGCCTCCACTTTACGATGACGAGCATTGAAGAAGTAAGCATCATTCATACCTTGTTTAATGTACATATAAGCATGATCTATATCACCATGTCGGAAAGCAATAGTCGCCAAATCTGAAAGCGCAGAACTTTCCTTCGTTACATTACGAATATCCCCAATTGCTGCTTCTGTCAGATAATAAGTTGCCTTCAAGGTATCTCCACTCAATAAATAAAATGTCCCTATACCACCAATACAAAGTGTACGACTACGATCGTCCACATTCACTGTTTCCAGAAAATGTTTGGTAGATTCTATCGCTTTACCATAGTTTTCCTGACACCTAAATATATTGATTTGCTGTAGTTTACTCAGGGAATGTTCCGCCCCTTTCATATTAATAATCAAATTACTATAGTAGATTGATTTTTTCAAATAAAAACTTTTATAAGGATTATGCTGTATAGCCAAAGCCATATCCAAATATAGTTTGGAATAAGTCGAATATAGCGCGACTTTACGTTCCGCATCCAAGCTAGCAGAATCAATGGATTGGAGTAAATCTTTTGCCTCCAGAAATAGTCCTGCTGATGTACAACTGTAAGCAACGACCAAGCGGGAATCCGCCAATTTTACAGGATCACGTAATTCTTCTGCAATCCGAATCATATTACTTCCGCAAACAAACGCCGAATCATAATTGTATGCCAAATATTCATTCAAAAGTAAGCCATAAATATCATATTGCTTTTCAACGCTTTTTGTCTTAGCTAGTTCCCCATTCAATTTTTGAATATTCTGTTGCTTCCGATTTTCGAATTCCTTTTTATTCAATAATTCCTTGTCTAATTTCCGGAAATAATAGTTTATTGAATCCGCTTGTTTTGAAAAGGCTGAAGAATGAAAGGATAATAAGAACAACAACAATACTCCATACTGCCAATAAGAGTAATTCATCTTAAACATGTGCTCTGCTCTAAATTATTAATTTATAATCTGTTAAATAGTCGATAATAGAATATTGCAAATATAGCTTTAATTTTGAAACAGACTACATAAATGTTTTTAATAAATAAAAATCCGATTAACAAGCCTAAGCAAGCTAATCGGATTCTCTAAATCATGTGGACTTTATTAAGAATAGACTATTCTTCGTCCAGCGACTCCGTATATTCCATTTCACCCTGTACGATGAAAAGAATTTCTTCCGGGTCATACTCACCCATTTCGTCTTTATGGGCTTCTTTGACGATATAATCAACGATTTCTCCAAGATCAATCTCAATGTATCCATTCTCATCGGGCTTATTATCAAGGATGCCACTTTGAGAATAATACTCATCAATCAAATCGAGAAAATAGTAGAACTCGTCGTCAGAGAATTTCTCTTTCAACTCTTGCGGCAAATAATTCCTGATGTACTCGATGGTCTTTTCATCATCGATGTCATTCTGCAAAAAATCGTCTTCCAGTCCCATATCTTTATGTTTTAAGGGTTAATTCATTTACGATTTACAATTTACGAATTACTACTATTTAACCTTTCAGAATCACTGCGCAACTAAATAGTAAATCGTAAATCGCAAAATAGTACATTATAATAGTGCTTTTATCTTGTCTGCAAATGTTGACTTCGGAGCAGAGCCGACCTGCTTATCCACCAATTTTCCATCTTTAAAGAACAATACGGTTGGAATATTACGAATACCATATTCTGCAGCGACATCTCCATTTTCGTCTACATCACACTTACCGATGATAACTTGACCTTCGAATTCAGTTGCCAGTTCATCGATAATAGGACCTACCATTTTACAAGGTCCGCACCAAGGTGCCCAAAAGTCCATAACAACAGGTTTACCTTCTGCTAAAAGTTCCTGATAATTGTTGTCAGTAATTTCTAAAGCCATTTCTTTAATGATTAATTATTTAATGTTTAATTATTAATGAAGCAAAGATAATTAATTTATCCGAAACTCAAGGTCTGGACGTTCTTTTAAATAGGTAATAAGTTCACGTCCTACAGAAAGCTTTATGGGACGTGAAACCAAATCCACAGTCATTTTACTTTCCGGATCGGTCACCTTAAAATATAATTCTGTAGTACCAGGACGCTCTTTAGTCAACTCAGCCAACTCAGTAACCAAAGCTTTATTCAGCACACTCAAGGGAATGAGAATCGTTATTTTTTCAATCAATTTTTCTTTCACATCGGGCAATAATTCCATCGAGGTTATCTTTACCTCCAACTCATCCTGCCTCCATTGCTTAGGTTGACACCTAGCCTTGATAAAAAGGAAAGTACGCTCGCCCAAATATCCTTGATAAGTTACCCAATCATTTCCAAAGAACGGGAATTCTGCAGAACCGGAATAATCTTCAATCTTAGCAATACCGTATGGATTACCATTCTTGCTAATACCACGACGAACCGATGTGACAATACCTCCCATCGTAATTTCACGCCCTACCAAAGCATTCTTGTCTTCCACTTCTATCATGTGTGTATTACAAACATGTTCCAATACAACAGCATATTCATCCAATGGATGTGCAGAAAGATAGATTCCTACCAGATCACGCTCTCTATTCAAACGGTCAAGGTCGCTCCAACGCTCTGCAGGAAGGATTTCAGGAGTAGCAATATCAATCACATTCTCTCCGCCAAACAATGAGTTGACCGCTGCCGCCTTGTCAGCCTGATAGCGGTTACCATAACGTACCAGAGTTTCAATAAATACTTCATTCTTGGCATTTACAGCAAAATATTGCTCACGTTTCAATTCAGGAAAACTATCAAATCCACCTGCTAGAGCCAAACATTCGAGATTCTTCTTATTGCAAGCATTCAAGTTGACACGTTGAACAAAATCGAAAATACCCTTATAAGGCCCATTCTTTTCACGTTCTTCCATAATGCTCTGTACAGCACTTTCACCCACACCTTTCACGGCACCAAGACCGAAACGAATGTTACCTTCATTATTAACGGTGAACTTCAAGTTCGATTCATTCACATCCGGTCCCAAAGTATTAATACCCATCGCCTTACATTCATCCATCAACTTGGTGATATCCGTAATATTCGACAAACTTCGACTCATTACCGCTGCCATATATTCTGCCGGATAGTTGGCTTTCAGAAATGCCGTCTGATAGGCAACCCAAGAATAACAAGTTGCATGAGACTTATTGAACGCGTACGATGCAAATTTTTCCCAGTCAGTCCAAATCTTTTCAAGCACTTTCGGATCGTGACCATTCTTCTGACCACCCGCAATGAATTTAGGTTTCATGTGGTCCAACTTATCACGAAGTTTCTTACCCATCGCTTTACGTAAGGCATCGGACTCACCACGGGTAAAGTCAGCCAAGAGACGGGACAGAAGCATCACCTGTTCCTGATATACAGTAATTCCATACGTATCTTTCAGATATTTCTCCATAACGGGAATATCATACTCAATCGGTTTACGCCCATGCTTACGGTCGATAAAATCCGGAATATAATCCATAGGTCCCGGACGATAAAGAGCGTTCATAGCAATCAAGTCTTCAAAGGTACTTGGTTGCAATTCGCGCAAATACTTCTGCATACCTGCCGATTCAAACTGGAATGTACCGATGGTACGGCCGTCGCAATAGAGTTTATAAGTAGCAGGATCTTCAATTGATATTTTATCTATGTCAAGCTCCAAACCACGATGCAGGCGTATATTCGCCACGGCTTCTTTAATGATGGACAGCGTTTTCAGTCCTAGGAAGTCCATCTTAATCAACCCCGTATCTTCAATCACCGAACCTTCATACTGGGTAACGAGCATCTTCTCACCCGTTTCTTTATCATCAGCGGTACTTACAGGTACCCAATCCGTAATATCATCACGGCAGATAATAGTACCACAAGCATGCACACCTGTACCACGAACGTTACCTTCCAGCATCTTGGCATACTTTAAAGTATCACGCACCAGTGGATCAGGTGAAGCTTCCGCAGCCTGCAACTCTGGTACATATTCAATGGCATTCCTTAAATTCAATTTTTTATCAGGAATCTTATCAGGCACAAGTTTTGCCAGACGGTCCGATTCAGCCAAAGGAAGTTTTTGTACGCGTGCAACGTCCTTGATAGCAAGTTTGGTTGCCATGGTACCATATGTAATGATATGAGCCACTTTTTCTTGCCCATATTTATTGGTTACCCAACGCAGCACATCTCCACGTCCATCATCATCGAAGTCGATATCAATATCAGGCAAGGAGATACGGTCGGGATTCAGGAAACGCTCGAACAGCAGGTCATATTTGATAGGGTCAATCTTCGTAATCTGTAAACAGTAAGCTACAGCCGAACCTGCAGCAGAACCACGTCCCGGACCAACGGAAACCCCCATACTACGGCCGGCTGCAATAAAGTCTTGTACAATCAAGAAGTATCCCGGGAAACCCATGGTCTTCATAATATACAATTCGAAGATCATTCGCTCTTTCACTTCATCCGACAAAGGATCACCATATAGTTTTTTGGCTCCATCAAATGCAAGTTTTGCCAGATAATCAGCTTCCAACTTGATACGATATAATTTATCGTACCCACCCAAACGCTTGATTTTCGCCTTAGCCGCTTCTTCATCCAAAACAACATTTCCATTTTCATCTTGGGTGAATTCATCAAACAAATCTTTCTCCGTGAACTTTTTACGATATTCTTCTTCCGTTCCAAAATCTTCGGGAATAGCAAAGGTAGGCATAATGGGAGGATGATCGATAGAATAATACTCTACCTTATCGAGTATTTCCAACGTATTAGACAAAGCCTCCGGAATATCTTCAAACAAAGCATTCATTTCAGCTTTGGTTTTCATCCATTCCTGCTTTGTATATAGCATACGAGTCGGATCGTCCAAATCCTTACCTGTACTCAGGCAGATCAAACGGTCGTGTGCCTCCGCATTTTCTTCATCTACAAAATGGACGTCATTGGAACAGATTACTTTTATATTATATTTCTTGGCAAATTCCAACAACTGAGCATTGGCCTTTTGTTGCAACGGATAAGCTTCATGATTGGCACGCGGCACGGTAGCTTTATGACGTTGAAGTTCCAGATAATAGTCATCACCAAAAAGGTTTTTATACCATTGCACAGCCTCTTCCGCCTCTTCCAGTTGTCCATTAAGTACCTTCTTAGGAACTTCTCCACCGATACAAGCGGAGCAAACAATCAATCCTTCGTGATATTTCTCCAACTCATTACGGTCGGTACGGGGACGCATATAGTATCCTGAAGTCCACGCATGCGACACTAATTTTATCAGATTATGATATCCTTTCTCGTTCTTCGCCAATACAATCAAGTGGTAACCACTTTGGTCGGGTTTACCTTCTTTTTTATCCATCGTACGACGCGCAACATACATTTCGCAACCGACAATAGGCTTAAACAACTTATTTTCAGCTTCCACTATCTTTGCGCGACAATCGACTAATTCCGCCTCTTTGTCTTCACATTCTATCGCACCGCTTTCAATACCGGCAATCCGTTTTTTGAGATCTTTAATCTCTCCTTTCGGTCCACCATTTTTCTTACTGA
>OHCC01000832.1_pt1 | contig 17104 bp, 9 predicted proteins | sample 1577521 | NCBI WGS metagenome assembly OHCC01 (sample SAMEA3879533, study PRJEB24766) | human gut metagenome | biome: human-associated habitat; feature: feces | place: USA | collected 1985/1987
AGAGAGTCATTGAACAACTGACGCTTGTCACGTTTCGGATACAATCCGAAGAACTCGCGTACACGGTCGAAGATTACCACCTTATCATTAATAGAGTAACCGATAGCCGTCAGGATAGCACCGATAAAGGTCTGGTCGATTTCCAGTGAGAATGGCAGGATACCCCAGAATAATGAATAAGCACCGATAATCATGATTGTGTCACAAGTCAATGCCGCAATAGAACCGATACTGTATGCAATGTTACGGAAACGGATCAAGATGTACAAACCGATAGCGATCAATGCCAGAACAACTGACCAGATAGCACCGGTCTTGATATCGTCTGCAATACTAGGACCTACTTTCTGTGAACTTACGATACTACCGCCTGTATGGTTATCGCGGTCAATGAAAGTAGCCAATGTAATATTCTGAGTCAACAACGGCTTCAGTGTTTCATATAAATAAGATTCGATTTCCGAGTCAACATTATTACCTCCGTCTTCGATACGGTAGTTAGTACTGATACGAACTGTTTTCTTATCTGTACCGATGGCAATAACACTAACGTTTGCATCACCGAACTTGCTTGCGATCAACTCACGTACCTGTTCCGGTTCTACCGGGTTTTCAAACTGTACCTTGAAGTTACGTCCACCTGTAAAGTCAATACTTTGACTTAGGCCGCGAATAGCGAATGAACCGATACAAACGATGATTATAGCACTAACAATAATCATGGATTTCTTGTTTGTTCCCATAAAATCGAAGTGTGTATTGGTCATCAGGTTCTTTGAGATCTTAGTGGTAAATGTCAGGTTCTGCCATTTATCTTTATTCAAGAAATGTTCGTAAACCAGACGAGTCATGAACACTGCGGTAAAGAACGATACGAGGATACCGATAATCAAAGTCGTTGCAAAACCACGGATAGGTCCTGTACCGAAATTGAACAGAATGATACCTGTAATAATAGATGTCAAGTTTGAGTCAAAGATAGCGGAGAAGGCATTAGAATAACCGTCAGCCAATGCTTTCTTCACTCCCTTGCCTGCACGAAGCTCTTCTTTGGTACGTTCATAAATCAATACGTTAGCATCCACTGCCATACCCAATGACAATACCATACCGGCAATACCGGACATCGTCAATGCAGCCTGGAAAGAAGAAAGGATACCTAATGTGAAGAAGAAGTTCAGGAACAAAGCACCGTTGGCAACCATACCCGGGATGAAACCATACATAGAGCACATATAGATCATCAACAGGACCAAAGCTACAACGAATGAGAAAATACCGGCATTGATAGATTCCTGACCCAATGACGGACCAACGATATCTTCCTGTACGATGTGAGCCGGAGCCGGCATCTTACCTGATTTCAATACGTTTGCTAAGTCTTTTGCTTGTTCAGGAGTAAAATGACCTGTAATCTGTGAACGTCCGCCTGTGATTTCTGAATTTACGTTCGGCGCAGAATATACATAATTATCAAGAACAATAGCAATAGAACGACCGATATTCTGTTTTGTCAACTGAGCCCAACGGCGTGCACCGTCAGAGTTCATTGTCATACTTACAGCCGGTTTGCTGTATTGGTCAAATTCGTCTTTAGCGTCTGTTACTACATCACCTTCCAACGGAGCTTTGCCGTTACGTTCGGTAGACTTGATCGCGTATAATTCGAATGTTTGTCCTTTCTTGTCGAACTCAGAAGGAGAAACACCCCATTTCAGACGAAGGTCTTTCGGAAGTTCTGCCTTGATTTCCGGCATAGCCAGATACTTGTTGATATCAGCAGTGTCTTTATAGTTTGCATAACCGATAACAGGACCTTGTCCGCTTGAATTCAACTGAAGCATAGACAACAGAGGATATTGTTTTTTGAGCTCTTCCATGTTTACAGAAGGCTTTTCAGAGGCTGTTGTGTCACCTTTCAGTACAGCGGCAAGGCTATCAGCGGCACTTACAGCTTTTTTCTCCACCGGAGTAGCTTCAGTGAGAACGGCAGCTTCTATTGTATCTCCATCAGCTGTTGTTTCTTCAGCTAAGATAGCGCGCAATTTGGCGTCAGCAGACTGCATGGAAGGAAGAACTTCCTTGGCTGTATAAGTTTCCCAGAATTCCAGGTTAGCAGAACCTTGGAGAAGTTTTCTCACACGTTCTGGTTCTTTGATACCCGGTAGCTCCACCATGATACGTCCCATTTTGTCTTCCAGACTTTGGATATTCGGCTGAACAACACCGAAGCGGTCAATACGGGTACGGAGTACATTGTATGAGTTCTCAACGGCAGCTTTTACTTCTGCTCTCAATACTTTTTCAACTTCAGCGTCTGTTGATTTCTGGTTAACCTTGTCTTTCAACTGTTGTGTTGCGAAGAGTTCGGAAAGTTTCGCCTCCGGAGCAGCCTTATGGTATTCTCTGATGAACAGGGTAATGATATCATCCTGACTGTTAATTGCCTGCTTTGCAGCTTCTGCCAATGCTTTGTTGAAAGCTTCGTCCGGCTTGTTGTCGGCCAGTGCTTTGATAACATCGGGTACAGAAACTTCAAGGATAACGTTCATACCACCCTTCAGGTCCAAACCTAAACTAATCTCCATCTCACGACATTGTTTCAGCGTCCAGTTACCCAGCCAGACTTTCTCGTTGGAGAGAGAGTCGAGGTAGTCTTGTTCTACTTTCGGGTCGCCGTTCGCAATTTCTTTCGCCTTGTTGGTATAGTGGCGTGTTACGAAGGAGAAGGAGAGGTAGAACACGCATACCAGCGTGAGTAATACCGCAAAAACCTTTACAAATCCTTTGTTTTGCATTTTACTTTTAATTTATGATGATTACTTTTTTAATTTAATATTCAGTTTAATTCTGTCGTATACAAGTTCTTTTTGCCGCATACAAGGCTGCAAATATAGTTTTTTTTTCACATTTATATGTAACAAGCCCTCAAATATTTGATGTTTAAGGGCTTTTTTGCAGAATTATTTCATTCCCCTGTTTTTCAGCAATGGTTCCAGACTAGGCTCTGCTCCTCGGAAATTCTTATAAAGTACCATCGGATCTTCACTGTCTCCTTTTTCCAAAACATTGTGGCGGAACAGGTCTGCGGTGGTTTTATCAAAAACTCCGTGTTCTTTGAAAGCTTCAAAAGCATCGTTGTCCAATACGTTGGCCCACAGATAACTGTAATATCCGGCAGCGTATCCACCGATGATATGATTGAAGTAAGTAACGCGGTAACGTGGTGCTATCTCAGGGATCAGATTGAGTTTGTCCATCGCTTCTTTCTCGAATGAAAGTATATCCATATTGTTTACATCTGTCACTGTGTGCAGGTTCATGTCGAGGATAGCGGCTGCCAGCAATTCGGTAGTCATGAATCCTTGATTGAAAGTCTTCTGTTGCAGTATCTTTTCGATGATTTCATCGGGGATTACTTCTCCGGTCTGATAATGTTTGGCATACATTTTCAGTACCTCTGGTTCGGTAGCCCAATGTTCGTTGATTTGAGAAGGGAGTTCTACAAAGTCACGTACTACGTTTGTGCCGGATGTTCCCTTGTATTCACATTTTGTCAGTAAGCCGTGTAGGGCATGTCCAAATTCGTGGAACAAGGTTTCTACTTCATCCATTGTCAATAGTGATGGAGTATCGCCTACCGGTTTGGTGAAACTGCAAACGTTGCACACTAACGGACGGGTTGCTCCTTGCTGCTCACGGTAATTACTCATCCAGGCACCTCCGCTTTTTCCGGCACGTGGAAAATAGTCCACATAGAAAATACCGAGTTGAGAGCCGTCAGCGTCTTTCACTTCAAACACCTCAACATCCGGATGATAGGTCGGAATTCCTGTCAGCTTGTTGAAAGTGATACCATATAGCTTGTTGGCTACGGCAAAAGCACCTTCACGTACATTTTCCAATTTAAAATAGGGCTTTGTCTCCTCTTCGGACAGATTATATTTCTCTTTTCGTAGCTTTTCGGTATAGTACCACCAGTCCCATGCCTCCAACTTTTCGCCTTTACCTTCCTTGTCCATCAGCTTTTGAAGCTCGGCAGCCTCTTCTTTGGCTTTAGGCAGTGCATAGCTCCAAAGATTGTTCAAAAGATCCATTACGTTCGTCGCGTTTTTAGCCATCGTCTCATCCAACACGAAATTTGCGTAACAGTCGAAACCTAACAATTTAGCTTTTTCCAGACGGAGAGAAACGATTTTGCGGATGTTCTCTTTGTTGTCGTTCTCATTGTTATTATTTCCCCGATTGATATACGCTTTGTATATTTGTTCCCGAAGCGGGCGATTCTCAGCATATTGCAGGAATGGCAGACGGCTGGCGTTATGCAGGGTAAATAACCATTTGCCCGGTTGCCCGGCTGCTTTTGCTTCTTCAGCTGCACTTTGACGGAACCATTCGGGCAATCCTGCTAAGTCCTCTTCTTTCTCGACGAAGAGCTGGTACGCATTATTCTCGTTCAGTACATTATTGCTGAATGTGATACCGAGTGTGGACAGTTCTTTGTTTATTTCACGCAAACGTGTCTGTTTTTCTGCGCTAAGATTGGCGCCTGAACGGACAAACTGTTTGTAGGTCTTGTCCAGCAGGCGTTTCTGCTCTGTGGTCAGATTCAGGGAATCTTTTTGTTGGTAGACATCGTTTACACGCTTGAAAAGTTTCTCATTCAAGGATATATTGTCTTCATGTTCCGAAAGAACCGGAGCCAGCTTGATGGATAGCGCAGTTAATGAGTCGGTCGTTTCAGCATCTGTCATATTGAAGAAAATAGCGCTTACCCGATCCAGGATTGGTGCACTGTTATCCAATGCCACGATGGTATTTTCGAATGTAGGGATTTCCGGACTTTCGATGATAGCTTCGATATTTTGATTTTGTTCCTCGATACCTTTCAGGAAGGCAGGCTCATAATGTTCCAATTTGATTTTGTCAAAGGAAGGAACGCCATACTCGGTTTGGAACTCTGCAAAGAAAGGATTACTTTCTGTTTTTGTAGCACAGGAGTACATCATACAACTTACTGCTAAAAGGGTTAATGTCTTTTTAATCATCATTATGTGTTTTATAATATAGAATTTTCCGTTTTTATCGTTTGCTGATATAACACCAAATCGGATAGTGGTCCGAAGCCTTAATAGAACGGTCTACAGTGCAATTATAGGCTTTCAGGTCGGGACTAATCAGGATATTGTCGATTCGGAAGTAGAACTTGTTCTGGTTATAGGAGATTCCCAATCCTTTACCGGACTGTGTGAAAGCGTCATCCAGTTCTTGAGTGAGAACCCGGTGGGTATACGAAATAGAACCGTCGTTGAAATCTCCACATACAATCATTGTAGGATAATGGCTTTCTGTAATGATTCTCGCTACGGAATCTGCTTGAGAGGCACGGATAGCCGATGCTTCCCCTAGTTTTCGAATTAGTTGGCGGAGTCCGGTCTTTACTTTTTTAGCATTCGGATCTTTTATCATATCTTCATAGATCCCTCTGTCTTCTTTGGTGAGCTTGTTGGATTCCAAGTGATTGTTGATTAATGTAATAGTGTCATTATTTACATTCAGCACATATTTCATAGAACCGTTATAATCACTTTTATACTCAATAAGTTGTGACGAGAGTATCGGGAATTTGGAGAAACAGGCAAGCTGCACATCTCCTTTCCTTTGTTGGCGAATGGATTGATAGGGATACGCTTTTAACGCTTTCTTTACATCCTGCTCCGTTACGAACTTCTTATTGCCGGCTGTGTTGTATTCTTGCAGGCAGATAATGTCTGCATTGCTGTTTTTCAGATAAGATAAAATAGGATTCTTCCCATCTTTCTTCTTCAGATTACTAAAGCTCATTACATTGTAAGACAGAACTTTGATACTTCCTTCCGGTATTGTCCGGGTAGTAGAGTTGAAAGGAATATAAGTCCGTATTTGCGGAAAGCAAATCAGAAAACCGATGACGGGTAGTAGTGCATATCTGTAATTGACAAATACCCAAAGAAACAGGAAAAATAGATTGATAATCAGGAATATTGGAAATGCAAGTCCGAGACAGGAAACTAACGGATTGACTTTGGGGCTGAGATAGGGGCTATAAGCGCTTAATATCAGCGTTCCCACGAAGAATGCGTTGATAGCCAGTATCAGATATGCGACAATTTTGCCAATATGTTCCATTCTTTTATCTTTTGCTTGCGTCAAACAAGCTTTTCTTTTCTTCTGTCGTCAGACTGTCGTAACCGGATTTTTTCAGCTTTTCCAGAATACGGTCCACTTCGTCAGATTGTGCTTTTTTATGGGCATTATAATCATAATCTTTCCGTCGTTCGGTAGCATTGCTGCCATAGTGTACTTTCATTTTAGGTTTGCGTTCCCATGTTTTCTTTTGGAAAAGAGAGATGAAACCATCCAGAATCCAATTTATCCAGGAAGTTAAGTCAATTCCCTTACTCAGACTGGCTGCAAACCAAAGCCCGGCAAGAGCACCTCCTAGATGGGCAATGTGTCCTCCGGCATTGCTTGAGGTAATGGACAGTACATCAATTCCGATAACGACCAGTGCGAGATATTTGAGACGGACAGCACCGAAAAGAAAAAGTTGCACCCTATAGTTGGGTTCACGATAGGCTGTAGCCGCTACGATAGCCAGTACGGAAGCGGAAGCCCCGACTAACGTTGCTCCGGTTACTTGTGAGCTGAATAAAGGAAATACGTTGTAGGCGACCATATAAAGCAAACCTCCGCAGATACCTCCCAATATATATAGCCCTCTTAAATGCTTTGCCGAGAAAAAATAAAGAAATAAACTCCCGAACCAGTATAGCCAAAGCATATTGAATAGAATGTGCAGAATACCGGCATGCATAAACATATAGGTAAACAACGACCACGGTTGATGGATAAACCCGATAAAAGAGGCCGGTAAAGCGAATATGTTGAATATATCGGGAGTGTTGACTTCAAACAGTCGTAGAAAAACATGAATCAATGTGCCGATCACAAAGATACCGACATTGATATAAATCAGTTGGATAAAAATGTTTCCTCTTCTGAATGTTTCCTTCAAATCAGCTATAATATGTCCCATTGTTATTACTTTTTTTTCTCCAATACAAAATCAGTATCAGACCGAACAACATTCCGCCTAAATGGGCGAAGTGGGCGACGTTGTCTCCTATGTTGTTGGCAAGTCCTGACCATAACTCAATTGCGGCATATCCGATTACGAAAAATTTGGCTTTGATCGGAAAAGGTAGCGGGAAGATAAACAACCGATTATCGGGAAACAGCATACCGAATGCCAGCAATATGGCATAGACAGCTCCTGAAGCACCTACGGTAGTCATCATGTTCAGATACTCTTCCATGGGAATAATACCGGTACCTATATTTACTTGTGAATATTGGCTGAGTTCTGTTGCATATTGAATATATTGTACTCCTTCTTGGATAACTCCCGCACCGATACCACAAAGGATATAATAGAACAGAAAACGTCTGGGTCCCCATGTTTGTTCGAGAATCGGACCGAACATGAAAACGGCGAACATATTAAAGAAAATATGGCTGAATCCGCCATGCATGAACATATAAGTGATAAGCTGCGCCGGATTGAAGTCACTTGCGAGGAAAAAATGTAATCCCAGATAATTAGTCAGATCTACTCCATAGCGTTGTGCTACGAATGTACCGAAAAACATTAGTACATTGATAATTATCAGGTTTTTAGTTACAGTTGGCATCATTTTTTTATTCTGAATATTATGATAATAGATGCAAAAGTACGAATAAATTCTGTTTTAAAGCATGAAAAGTGCTTCCTATTAGCTCTTTTTCAATAATTTGCTGCGTTTTTTTTATGTTTTTATTTGATATGTTGTTTTGTTCGGCTATATTTGTGGAATTAATCCATTGTGGGAGAATCTTTTGTTATATATATTAATTAATCATTTTACGTATTATGAATAAGTCTGATCTTATTAATGCAATGGCTGCCGAAGCTCAAATGAGCAAAGCCGATGCAAAAAAGGCACTTGATGCTTTCGTCACTTCAGTTACTAATGCCATGAAAGCCGGTGAGAAAGTATCTCTCGTTGGTTTTGGTACTTTCTCTGTAAGCGAAAGAGCTGAAAGAACTGGTATTAACCCTTCTACAAAGGCAACTATTACTATTCCTGCTAAGAAAGTAGCTAAATTTAAAGCTGGTGCTGAATTGTCTGCAGCTGTTGAATAAGATAGATAGTTGAAAGAAATTAAAAAAGGTGTCCTTTAAAAGACACCTTTTTTAATTATCAATAAGTAGGCTATGGTTATTTCCCAATAATTCCTGCCCAACTATCCGTAAAGCGGAAATTACCTATATTTCCTGCGTAATTATTGCGATTCTTTAGCATTATTCCTTTTATTCCGGCCTTCAAAGCCCCCTCTTCAGTAGCTACCGCATCCGGTGTGGGCTCTTTATCCTTCAGTTCCGGGTCGACAAATAATGAAGCTTGATTCTGTGCGAAATCAATTTTTAATACAATTAGGTGTGTGGCATTCAGGTCATACGTCTTAGGAGAAGAAGCACGTTGTTTGTGTATACCCACTCCGAATTTAAGTTTGCTGCCTTGGTTGGAAGCAAAAACGAATCCACGACTTGTTCCGGCAGCGTGATTGGTACTTGTAGAAATAAAATCCATATTACCTTTTGCCTTGAATTTGGAGAAGTTTACCAGGAATGACACATAATAAGTTCCGGTAGAATACGCTCTTCCTGATTCCAAGCCGTAGATACTGGGGCGGAAGGTTGCGTCTTCGGGTAGTCCGCCCCAAATAATCGACAGTCCTTTCTCATTGTATCCTTTGTAAGACAGTTCTTTGCCTGCTACGGGACTCTCACCTATATAAGGTGCTTTCTCATTGAATACAGCACTCCATACATCTTTATTAAGAGGTGCTTTCTTGGCTGTGTAGGCTGCCTTTTCGATAGGTTCCCCTTCTTTGCATCCGTTGAGGAAATTGTTTCTCAATACTTGCGCATTGCTTAATGAAGCTGTGGCAACTAATGCCAGTGTTAATAGTACTTTTCTCATGGCTATTTCTGTTATTAATTAAAATTTATGTTGTTAATTCATTCAGTTATAATTTTTTAGTGACGGAAATCAAACCAAAGTTTCATGCGTAATCCGTCGTCTCCCGATTTGATGCGAATGCTGCTCGGCTGACTTTTCGGACCATGTTCTGCTATTGATTTGAAAGAACGTATGGCGGGAATATCATAAAGGAAGGAAAGATCGCCTTCCGGAAAACTATGCATACTGTTTTCCCCATCTCTTCGATGTATCGGTTCTTCCGGAGTGAATACCCGGAAATATAGCCCGTCTGTTTCCGAATAAACGGTGAAAGGTGCTTTATCCGATTGTAGGGTTGCCCAATATAGATTGCCATGATATCCTTTAAATTCAGGATATATTAGTTTCTCGAAACTTTCTCCGGTAATGGTATTGTTATATTCTTTCTCCCATATATTGTAATTAGTTCCTTTAATCCGGTTTTTCCAGACACGATACGGACCGCGTCCCATCCAGCGCATTCCTTTTACTTCTTTTTCCGGAAATGAAAAACTGAGTCCCAAATAATAGATGTTTTTATCAAAGAATTCTCCTTTGTATCCACCTCCGTTACCACGATTCAACATACGAGCATCCATGCCTAGTAAACCGTCTGCTGTCATACGCCAGACGATGGAATCAATGGCCCCTGTATATTTAACAACGAAAAGTGCATCTTTACCTTCCATGTGGGACTCTCCTTTTTTGAAATCGGCTTTTATGCCTACGGGTAACGGACCGTTATTTAATGGAATGACTTGACCATTGCATTTTACCTTAGTCAATGCTCCGTCTTTACCGCTGAAGGTTACTGAAATTCCGTTTGCGGAAAGAATGATATCTTCATTTTCTTTTCTAATTTCTGCAGGTTTTGCAGGGGTGCTTTGTGTACGTTGGCTTTTAAAATATTCATCGGCATATTTCACCGGCCATGTCCAGGTGCAAATAGACTTCCCGTTTCTATCGTAAGCTTCCAGTTCCAATACATCACCTTGAAAAAAATTATCCGGTAGTTTCATGCGTGCTTTCCCTGTTTCTCCCGGATCAATAGGCGGTAGGCTGACCGTCCCTTCATTCAGTAATGAACGCTGACCTCTCTTTAGTGGAGAAGGAGTAGCATACAGGCGGTATCTCATGCTACATTCTTTCAAATTGGTGAACAGATAAGTATTACTTACCGCAAATTCTCCTTTGAAAGAAGGGGTGATAAACATATTTTTGAATTGAATGGGAGCCCATACTTCGCGGACTGTGTAGAAGCTACCTTCTTTTTCCCTTCTGGGACCTACAATACCATCAGGACCGTTCGGCCCGTCTGAGTCGAGAATTCCTCCCTTGTCACTACGTGCAACGGCTTCATCCATAAAAGTCCATAAGAAACCACCGGCAAATAACGGATTGGAAGTATAATTGCTCCAATAATCTTCCAACCCCGCGCCCAGTCCTTTGTCATACTGTCCATGCAGGAACTCTGTCGGCATGAAAACGTTGTATCCATTGGCGAGACGTGCCGTTCCCGTTTGGTATGCAGGGTAATGATGAGTGTCCAGTTGGTTGAAATCTGCCCACGGATGAATTACATGCCGCTTTTGTGGGTCATAATCGGCAAAGCGGGTATCCAGTTTCTTATTCCATCCTCCTTCATTGCCGTTGCTCCATAAGAAGATGCAGGGATGGTTCACGTCATGAGCCATCATCTCTTTTAGTAGTTTCTCTCCCACTTTCTCATCATATCTTCCATGCCAACCGGGAAACTCTTCCAGGTAGAAGATTCCCAAAGAGTCGCATACATCCAAGAAATGCTTGTCAGGTGGATAATGTGAGCGGACCGCGTTCATATTCATCTCTTTGATTAGCAGTGCATCTTGCAGGCTGATTTCTTTGTTTGTTGTACGTCCTCCATCGGGATGGAAACTATGACGGTTGACGCCTTTCATTACTACTTTTGTTCCATTGATATAAATCCCGTCTTTAGGGCGGAACTCAACGGTACGGAATCCGATTCGTTCTTCGTGTATATGTACAAGTCTTTTTTGATTGTCGAGCAGTTCCAATCGGAGCAGATAAAGGTTGGGATGTTCACAATCCCAGGTGCGGATACCTTCCCAGTCAGTCGAGATGGTTTGTACATTCCCGCTATCCAAAGTCGTTGTTTGCCTTCCGATGGACTTGTTTTCTCCTACCGGAGTCAGTGAAGTTGCCAGAGAATACCCCTTTGGTAGATTATTCATATGAACTTCTGTTGATAACTTGCCGTCGGCTGTTGCATTCACGGCAATACGTTCGATATGTATCTTAGGTATGGCTTTCAGGTAAACCGGACGGTAGATACCACCGAACAGCCACCAATCGGCCCGGCGTTCCGCCGCATTCACCGATTTATTGGCAGACTCTTTCCATACTTTTACTTCCAGTTCATTACTTTTACCGAACTTGAGTTTGTCGGTAATGTCATAATTAAAACTGATGAAACCGCCTTGATGAATATCTCCCGCAAGTTTGTTGTTAATCTTCACTTCCGTATCAGTCATTACTCCTTCGAAAACAATGCTGACCTGCTTATTTTCCCAGTCAGCGGGAACTTTGAATTTATAACGGTAGAGCCCCGTTTCATCACTTGGCTTGGCTCCCTTTACCAGATAGAAACGGCCGAATGTATATTCCCCGAAACCTTGCAGTTCCCACTGTGAAGGTACTTCTATCTTACTCCATTTACCACTGTTCATGCCTTCGGAACAATAAAAATCCCAAGTCACGGTGTTTCCCAGTCCGGTGCCGGACAAGTATAGTGTTTCTGTGTTCTGCGCGTTTGTCACAGTCGCACATAAGCAACTGGCTCCGATAAAAAATTGTTTTATTCTTTTTATTATCATATCAGATATGTCGGATATAAATTATTTATTCCCTTCGATAGGGAACACATAAAATTTACGGTTCGGCTTAAAGTCGAGCATCCATTGGTCTATTACGACGTGCTTGTCCAACGCTTTGATTGTCAGCGTGTGCTTGCCTTTTTTAAGTGAATGCTTAGTCTCCTTGACGGCTTGCCCACGCAGTACATTACGTTCCATGTCTCCGTACGTCCCTTTTCTCGGAAAGAAAGCACCTGCGGTTTTCCTCCGTCTATGCTGACACTGAAGCGGATATCTCCTTTGTCATTCGGTTGGGTCGGTATGACGGCAGTACGTAACAATGCCTCTCCTTCCCACGGACAGTCAAATTCAAATGTCAGTGAGCCGCCTTTAGGCAGGGCAACAGCGTTCATACTGTGTCCAAGTGCTTGAATAGGCGTAGCTCCTTCCGATGCTTGGGTATAATTGCAAGCATTGTAACTGATACATTTATCTGTTTTAATCTTGCGGGAAGATGTTTTCTTTGGACCTTCAGCCAGATATTTATCTACTTCTTTATCGGTCAATCCTATAGGAAGAGTAGGCGGATAGAACACATACAAATCCCGCGGGTAGAAACACATGGAATGTTTCCATTTACCGTTCGCCATCTCATTGTTATAGTAATCAGTCAGTTCCTTGATTTCCTGATAAGCTTTTGTGCTTCTGGCACAGGCTGATAACATAGCCTTGTCACGTCCCCAAAGAGATTCATCACACTGTCCGGTAGAGTAGGAACGGGCGCGTTGTGCTTCCAGCATTTTGGTACTCATGGCGGCGGCAGCAAATACCTGATATTTGATATGTGAGAAGAAAGCGTCTTTTCGTTCGGGTGCAATCAGGGCTTCTGCTTCGGTAACAGTCTTTTTGATTGCTTCGTACGAATCCAGATAACGGTCTAGCTCTCCGCCGAATTCAGTCAGGCTGAATTCGGTATCAATCACTTGTGAACGCCCTCTGGGGTACTTTCTTTTATCTAATTCTACTTGTGTCCATCCCATGTGTTCCGGTTTACGGATACCACATAAGCGGTAGAACTCATGCATGGCAGGGAACAGTTTCTTTCCGGCCTGTTCGCCAAATTCCCGGCAGAGCCATTTTTCCTGGTGTGCGTTTAAGGTAGAAGGACCTACGGAATTGATGTTCCAGGCCATATCCAGAAACAGTTCGAGATTATAAGCCGACGGCTTCAGATCGTGCACATTGACTATCCATATACGACGGGCATTATGGTCGTATGCCTGCTTCATCTCATTATAGATAAGTCCCGGCTGAGTGGTGCACAGCCACATATAATCATGTGGACGTCCCCAGTAGCTTAGATGATAATAAACACCGCCACCACCGCTTCGTTTTTGCTGTTCTTCATCGCTGAGGCGTGTCATGTATCCGTAATTATCGTCACACCACATAAGTGTAACATCCTCCGGGACTTGCAAACCGTTTTCCATGATCTGCAATACTTCTTTATAAGGAACAAACACCTGCGGAACTTTTGTAACGTCCGGATTAGTATATTTAGCCAACAATTTACGCTGGTCGTTAATGACCTGCTGAAGAGCGCTGACTTTTTCATCCATAGTCTTTACCCCCTCCATGTGTCCGTCATGAATACCTCGCATACCGATCGTATACATATTCTCATATTTCCCGGCTTCTTTCAGCCGTTCTATCCAGTAAGCCTGTACGGAATCACGATTGGTAATGTAATTGTAGGCTCCACGTCGTTTTACACTCCATTCTCCTACATTGTTGCGCATTAAAGGTTCACAATGCGAGGTACCGATAGCAATGCCGCAACTGTCGGCCACTTCCTTTGCACCGGGCACGAAGTAGAAAGGAGTGGTGATGCCATGCATACCCGGCCAAATCGCATTGGCGCGCAACCGCAACAGTAATTTGAAGATCTCTTTGTAAGTACGGGCTCCGATACGTCCTTTGATGTTGGAAGGTTCGAACGTTTTCCAACTCCAGGGTTGTAAAGACCAGTCTTCATCATTCAGGAAAATGCCGCGATATTCGACAGACGGACTCTGAAAAGTCTGAAACGTATCGGCTACAGCGAGCCGGTTCTGCTTTTCCGGAGTGACATCTCCCCACCATACCCAAGGTGATACGCCTGCCAGACGTGACAATTCCAATATTCCATAAGCAGTTCCTCTGCCGTCGCTACCTATAACAAAAAGCTGTTTTCCCGTAGAGCTTCCGGCCACTGCCATATAAAAACCGTCCTTTTTAGCGGCAATTTCATCAATGGGGATATTTAGTCCGCGTAATTCCTTCTGTTGTTTTTTATCCGCTTTGTCCAACTGTATAATGCGGATTGTTGCTTGGGATGCAGGACTTTGTTTGGGTGATAAACCTGTCACCTGTTTCATGTCCTCCGTGAACATGTCAATAGCTATTTTTACAACTGGGGCGGTAGACTGGGGCATGGCGTATGATATAGCCTGTTTTCCATTGTACCAAACGAAGTCGTTACTGCGTACAATCTGACTACATACGAAAACGATGATTAGTAAGAAAGAACGTAAAAGCATGATATTAGTTTTTATGGTTATGTACTATTAATTTCCGTCGGGTTTTTCCATTTCACAGAAAGGGGCCGGACACCAGTGGAAACTGTCTACGTTATCCGGCTTGGCGGGATCGTAAGAAGTATCTGTTTTCAGATATTTCGTCAGTTCCGGGGTAGCCTTTTTCATTCCTTCTATCACACATTTCGCTATTTGGTAAGCACCGTAAGGGTTAAAGTGGGTATTGTCGGCCAATTCTTTCTTTTGTCCGGGAAAGCTGCCCATCGGATAGTGTACAAAAGCCTTTTTCGAACCGCTTTCGCCCAACGCTTCATACAGTGTACCGGTCATGTTGTTCAGTTCTATCAAAGGTACATTTTCTTTTGCTGCAATCCAGCGTACTGCATCCGGATACTCGCCATGTGTATTGACGGTACGGCCTTCCTTGTCAAATCTGCGGCGACGTGTCGGAGTAACCAGCACCGGCTGTCCGCCTTTCTCCTGTATCTGGTCGATAAAGGTTTTCAGACTGGTCATAAAAGAGTAATAGGCGCCTTTACCGGGACCTTTCTGCTTTTGGTCATTGTGTCCGAATTCAACGAAAACATAATCTCCTTTCTTTATCTGAGACATAATCTTTTTCAGGCGGTTCCCGCTGATAAATGTATTGGCGGATAATCCGGACTCTGCATGGTTGGCTACCGATATTTTGTCCGTAAGGAAACGGGGAAGCATTTGTCCCCAGCTGGCCCAAGGTTCATTTTCCTGATCTACTACTGTGCTGTTTCCACATAAGAAAATAGTTGGAGTGGCAGGGTCTGCTGCTTCTACACGGATACTTTCACATACGGGAGCATCTCCGTTAATTTCGATTGTCAGTCTGTCGTCCCAGTCCAATTTGCTTTTTTCACGGTCTTTGACCTTTACGGATTCTTTGGCGGAGATACGGGGACTACGTTTATTGACGATGAATGTTTCTTCTACGAATTCTCCTTTTTTAGTAGGCAGATTCTCTACGAACAAGCGGCGTGATTCTGCACGTACAGTTGTATTCCCTGCCTGTTTCTTACTGCCTAAACGTACCGTGACACGGTAATTTCCGTCCGGCACACGTACCGAGAAATAGAAAGGATCATTACTGTTTTTCTTGGGTGTATCTACACGGTCGAATCCGTATCCGGTTTTTTCCGAGTAACGTGGAGCATCGGCTAATTGAAAAGTCTGTGGCAGATTTTGTGCTTCTATACTAACTGCTGTTGCCAGTAATAAAAGGCTTAATAAGGTTGTTTTCATTCCAGGTAAAAATTAAATATGTAATAAGTGAAATTTATCTTTTCTGTTTCCGTAGCTAAAGTACTGCGTTTTTTGTTTATGTATAATGGATATACGTGTGAAAAGATGGATAAATTGTGCTATTTTTCATCTTCTCCAATATAATAGCCCAAATGTGTAGGCTGATTGTATCCTATATTCTGCATAGCTTGTGACATATCATAGGTATGGTCGTTCGTCAAATGTACAAACCGGTACTCGGTAGGATGATTGGTCGAAAAGATATAGATGGACAATCCGTCGCTGCTTCTATAAATCACTTCTTCGCGGTAATCTCCCAGAAAGTCTCCATAATAACAAGGATTGGCTTTGGTTGAGTTATTGGATTTTACACCGCCACCGTATTTTTCGAAAGTTATCACCCGCGACATATTCCAGGGAGCGGATTTCGTATAACTATGAACCATTACATCATCCAACATCTGACGGGTCAATGTTCCGGTCCAGAAAACAGCGTTATTATAACTTTTGGATCCGGTTTTGGCAGAAGGCAATGTTGTGCTAAGCAATTGTCCGGTTTGGCAACTGTATACTCCGCTGGCTTCGGCAGACCAATATTCGTGTCCGGGACTTTCCGGAATAATATCCGCTACCAGGCATCTTCCCACGTCTCCCGGAGGGTTATTGTCTTCATCATCCTCGTCGGCACTGTCTCCGCTATCTCCGGAAGTAGCTCCGCCTGCATGGCCGGTTATAAACTTCCCTGTCGCTGCATCGAATACGGCACAGCCGTAGCCGAAGCCGCTATTCATATATTTGTTAGGATTTTCAAAGCAAGCTACTACTTGCAGCCCCGGACGGTCGGGGATAAACTTGCCCACGTGCAACGCATCCCCATGTCCGTTTCCTGTACAGTAGAGACCTTTTCCATTGCGTGCGATGGCTGCCGAACCATAAAGTATCTCATCGTAACCGTCTCCGTTTAAGTCTGCTACCCTGAAAGAATGTGACCCCATGTCTCTGTACGATTCACATCCTTTATCGTTTGTATTGAATTTCCATCGGGGCAATAATGAGGAACCGTTAAAGTCCAACGCCCATACCTGCCAGTTTTTATAAATTCCCCGAGTGATGATCAGGCTGGGGTTGGCTTTCCTGACGCCATTCTGAGGAATTCCGTCCAAATAAGCGGCTCCGATAAAGAAACGATCCATTCGGTTGCCGTAGTCGTCTCCCCAATAATTGTGCCAGTATTTGGCACGTTCGTAATTACTGCCTTCTCCTCCGCGTGGAATATTGTTGGTACGTGCCACTTCCACACCTTGTCCGTTGACAATGGATA
>OHCC01000843.1_pt1 | contig 16938 bp, 16 predicted proteins | sample 1577521 | NCBI WGS metagenome assembly OHCC01 (sample SAMEA3879533, study PRJEB24766) | human gut metagenome | biome: human-associated habitat; feature: feces | place: USA | collected 1985/1987
GAAGACCAAGCTCTATGAAATAAGTGTCATAACTCCTGCATTGATTGAAGCTATAGAACAGGAGATAGACTACTTAGATACCCTTCTTACTCCTCTTTCTAATTTCATTCTTCCCGGTGGAAGTCGTGGAGCAGCTATTTGCCATATATGCCGTACGGTTTGCCGACGTGCCGAACGCCGCATTCTTGCATTAGCGGAACAAGTGGAAATATCCTCAGAATTATTGATTTATGTAAACCGATTATCCGACTATTTGTTTACTTTGTCACGCAAAATCAATCTGGATGAGAAAAAAGAAGAAATATTTTGGAATAATAGTTGCAAGTGAAATAAATTGTTATACTTTTGCCGAAAAATAGAGTAGGACTTAATATTTACAATTTTAATACTTACAGATATGTATTGGACATTGGAATTAGCATCGAAACTGGAAGATGCTCCTTGGCCGGCAACTAAGGACGAATTGATAGACTATGCCATGCGTTCGGGGGCTCCGCTTGAAGTGATTGAAAACCTGCAGGAAATGGAAGATGAAGGCGAAATTTATGAAAGCATTGAAGATATTTGGCCCGATTATCCGAGTAAGGAGGATTTCTTTTTTAACGAGGAGGAATATTAACAGCCTTCAGATAGGTTAAATAATTAAATATCAGCGCGATGAATAATAATTATTTGTTTGTCGCGCTGATGTTTTATAGTGCCGGATGGTGTGGTTAATTTGTCTAAATTCTTTAAACTTATTTTAGTCTAATAATACTGCTCAAAGAACTGTCATGTATTATTGCTTTAGGCGCATATTTTTCAATTAAAGATTGTACAATAATTTTTTGTGCTTCTGTTGCAGAAGGACTAAGAGTTATTTCCAGCGTATCCAAAGCTTCGTCTTTCAAAGCTATGTCATAATATTTGAACGGTAACGGTTTATTTGGTAAAATACTATATGATAAGACAGTTGATATTTCTGGCTTGTTCCCTTCTTTTAACATATTACACGGAATAGCATATAATACGAATCTTGTTTCATTTTGAAATTGCCAGCGTTTATTTTTGTAATAGCCAAACTATTTCAATTTAACTTGCATGTCAATTCTTCCGTTTTTATAGTTACTTGTTTTAATTGCATCTTTTGTGTAGACGGAAATGTCATCTACATATTTTATATGTTTATAAAACAAATCATTGTTATAATCAAATATCGGAAGAAATATATAATTTGGATTTTCTAAATCTTGTTTAGGTATCTTAGTTATTATAAAACCGATTGTTTGTAGGTCATTTCCAAGATTTAAGTCAGTTATAAGATATTCTTTAAATATTTCTCTTTCCATTGAACCCCTTACACCTCCAAAATCTTCCCCCCCATACATTTTCTATAAGGGGATATTTTCTTCAAAAACTTCCGTCCAACAAGATACAAATCTTTAAAATTAAAGCTAAGGTCTCAATGTTAGTATAATAGTGATTTTTCATATAAATCATAATAAATTAAAGAACTAACATATATAGATTCGTTTCTTTGCCACTATTTGGTAACTATTTGTACTGTTCCTCTATCCACTCTCTTAATTTTTCCTGTAGCAACTGTTTGTCAGGAAGATATAATGCATATTGCTGTGCATAGATATTGGACTCTTTCGGTAAAGTAAGCTCTACTAATGCGTCTTTCTTTTCTTTACAAAGCAGAATTCCGATTGTCGGCTTTTCAAAATCCTGCTTGATATATCTGTTATAATAATTGACATACATCTGCATTTGTCCTAAATCCTGATGAGCAAGTTTGTCTACTTTCAAATCAATGAGCACATAGCATTGCAAAAGCCTGTTGTAAAAAACCAAGTCAACATAGAAGTTTTCTTCATCGAAGGTAAATCGTTTCTGACGTGCTTCAAACAGAAATCCTTTTCCCAACTCCAATAGAAACTGTTGCATTTTGTCAATTATGGCATTTTCTAGTTTGGTTTCAGAATAAGACGCATCAGGTTTTAGCCCTAAGAACTCTAATGTCAAAGGATTCTTTATAATGTCATCCGGTTTATTGACCGTTTGCCCATCTTGGGCTAAACGCATTATTGAATCCTTGTCTTTGCTGAGAGCCAGACGCTCATACAGACTTGAATTATATTGCCGTTGCAGTTGGCGCACACTCCAATTTTGTTTTTGAGTCTCAATTTCGTAAAATCTGCGTTCTTCATCAGATTCAATACGCATTAATATCAAATAGTGAGACCATGAAAGCGTAAACGGATATTCCCCAGTTGATTTTATGGGGCTTTCGGTGAATTTTTGAATTTGGTCAACGCTGTTGACCGAATTTCTATTTGAAGATTTGGTCAACACTGTTGTTCCAATCTCTTTTGTCGAGTATGTTGAGAAGAATTTGCGACATCTTTTCAATGTTTCTACTGACCAACCATCGCCAAAACGCTCAGTCAATGAGTCTGCTACACCTTGCAAAAGTTGCTTGCCGTAAGTTGCTCGATCTTCACCCTCTTGTACGACATTTACGATGATACGTCCGATTTCATATTTGGTGATGACTTCGGTAATATTAATGGACCGCGCAACATTTGCCCGTGCATTATTTATCAGGCGTTCAATACGTTCTGCAACATCTACTACGATACGCTTATCTATGTTTTGTATATTACTCATGTTCTTTAGGGTTATCTTTACTAATCAAATCCTGTACTTTAACACCTAAACACTTTGCTATTTGGAATAATGTCTCAAGGCTCGGCTGGCTGGTGTTAGTACACCATTTGGAAACAGTAGCCTGATCTTTTCCCAATTGTTCTGCTAACCAACGATTGGTGCGTTTCGTCTCAGCAAGTACCACTTTCAGCCGATTCATCTCTTTATTCATGCGTTATAACTTTATCTGTATGCTACAAAGATAGCAATAGTTCAAATATTATGAGATATAATGATAAATATTTCCTTTATTATTTTAATGTTTTGCGTATTGAGTCAAAAAGAAGTTGTATATTTGTTCATCAATAACTAGTCTCAATATAGGTAATCTATGAAATTCATCACATCAACTCATTTGAAGCAATGGGCTGACACAAAGGAATGTCAGTCTCTCTTGCCAGAATTAATGAGACGGCTTATCTGTGCTTCCGTGAAGCAGTTGAATAGACTGTCTTTCCCCAGTGGAGATGCTGTGCATATGCCTGGATGGGATGGAATTGTCTCGTGTCAGGAGCCGATAGATTTGGTTCCAGAGGGGGAATCTCTTTGGGAGTGTGGAGTAAACAAGGATATTCAGACCAAAGCGAACAAGGATATAACAAAACGTGCAGAGGACACTCTCGGGCATATTCAAGCGGAGTCAACATTCGTTTTTGTTACTCCTCGGGAATGGGCAGGAGCAGATGCTTGGGTTCTAGCCAATCAAACCGGGTGGAAGAAGTTAGTGGTTTATACGGCAGTAGAACTAGAGGTATGGATTGAGAAATGTCCAGCAGTTGGATTGTGGCTAGCAGACAAACTGAATGTTCTGAATGCAGGAGGTTATCAGTTACCTGATGTGTTCTGGATGCAATGGGCTTCTGGTGATAAGTATACTCTGCCATACCAGATAGTAACTGCAGGAAGGAATCAGGCTAGTGATTGTGTATTAAAAGTATGTTTTAATCCGGCTGTCCTTGAAATTCAAGCATTGACGCAGTCGGAAGCAGTTGCATTTGTGTTAGCATCAATTGCAACTTGTAGTGATGCTGATAAGTTACTGGCAAAGACTATCGTTGTAACTGACAAAAATACTTTCGATGATTTGGTTTCTCACTATGAGAATCTGATTATTATTACGACATTGCGAGACAATCTGTCCTATGCATTGTCGCGCAATCATACAGTAATCTGTGCCGTAACGCCAGAAGATCAAGTATCTACTGCAGAGAAGTTACCAAGGATGGAACGAGAAGGTTTTGTTAAAGCTATTGAAGATTGTGGTTTTGATTCCGTTCAGGCGAGAAAGATTGCAACTGATACTGTAAGGGATGTAAATGTTGTGAGGCGACGGCTGAAGATAGACAAGCTAAAACCGGAATGGGCGAATAGTGATGGAATATCAGTTTTATTGCCAATAATTCTGCTGGGCCAATGGAATGAGAATGTACTTGGAGATTTGGAACTCGTTGAAAAATTATCTGGAAAAACATACGCAGATTATGCTAAGATATTACAACATTTCAGATTAATGTCTGATTCTCCGATAGCGCATGTCGGAAAAGTCTGGCGCTTGAAGTCTCCAATGGATGCAATATCATATGCCTCAGTTTATATAACAGATGACGATTTAGCAAAATTGAAAGAAATATGTGGATTGTTGATTGCTGATGACGATCCAGAAGCGGAAGACAAAGTTGCTTCGGACGAATGGAAAATGTGGCAGTTCAAGCAACAGTTTTCTTCTAATGTCAAAAAGGGGACATATCAATCTTTGATATTGTTATCCTTGATTAATGATGAGAGTAATAGTAGAAATACATGGGTTGATGGTTTGGTACGAGAGCTACTGAATGGCTGGACGCTACAGCGATTTTTATCCAACAGAACGTATTTTACTCTTTTAGCTGAGGCTTCACCTGAAGCGTTTCTAGAGTTCCTTGAAGAAACAGGAAAGGATATTTATGATGTCGTATTCACTCCTCAGAAGTCCAATGTGGGGTTGACTGGTTGGAATATATTTTACACGGAGATTCTCTTCTCACTTGAGATGTTGGCTTGGGATGAAGACTATATTTATAGGGCCACCTCTCTTCTATTACGCTTTTCTACATATAAGAACGGGAGTAATTATGCTAACAAGCCGGCAAACTCGCTTGCGGAGATTTTCCGTTTCCAACTACCGCAGACATTTGCCAAGTTTGAGAATAAGATAGAAGTGCTGACCTCTCTGTCTTCTTATTTTAGAACTCAGATTTGTGAGTTATGTTTCCGAATTTTAGATAGTTTGGGGCTTGGGACATTTTCTCAGACACAATTTTATAAGTGGCGACATTTTAGTGACCTTTCTTCTCCTAAATATGTTCCGGTACCAGTCGACAATGTGAAAGCAGTGACAAAGTTGTTATTGAACTGTACAACCTTCTCAGAAGATGATATATGTACGCTTCTGAAACTGTCGACTAATAAATGGATGAGTTGTTGCAGAACAGATATCCTTGATGCAATTACCGAGAGAAAAGATACTTTTTGTGAAAGTGATGTTATAGAACATGCTCTTCGTGATGAACTGACTCATCATCTTTCAATTCCTGAGGCTGCGTGGGCTTTGTCAGAGAAAGAACTTGAACCATATAAGAGACTGCTTTCTGACATTGAACCCAAGAATGTTGTCATGAAATATCGATGGATGTTCGAGGATATATTCTTAAGTCTGCCTCAAAAAAGAGAGATGGACTTTGAAAAGGAATGTCAGATGAAGCAGGAGATTAGAAACAAGGCTGTTAAAGAAATTCTTTCAGAAAAAGGCAGAAAAGGTCTATGGGAGTTGGTTAGTGTTGTAAAATGCCCGAGTTCTGTAGTAAACAGCATGGTACTACTATATGGTGACGGCTTGCTGCAGGATGTATGTGAAAAGTTTGGTGAGAATCTAGTTGACCTTAAACTCCTTCATGCTTTCTTCCAGAATCTATTCTTTCAGAAGGGTGAAGATAACTATGTGAGGGTTGTGGATGATGTAAGAGCATATGACAATACTTGCTTGTCTGTATGTCTATATGCTCCAGGGTACAATGAAAAACTTGCTACCATTGCGAATGACTGCGGCAAGAAAATCGAGGCGCTTTACTGGCAAAATATCAAAGTGGCATATGTTAAAACGCCTAATCTTATACAAGTTATTGATAAACTTGCTTGGGTAAATCGCTTTGACGAGGCTTTGGAACTGATATACCATAACAAAGATTCTGATCAAATACCCGATATTCTCAAAGTCAATGTCATAAAAGCTCTTATTTTTAGTGGTCAGCGAGACTTTACCCCGAAAATTGATTGGTACTACATAGATAATGTGATAAAAGATCTGGATAAGTCAGAAGATCCCGAGGTTGTTCAGGCATTGGTTCAAATTGAGTTTTTTGCTTATCAGGCTTTCGAACATCGTAGAAATATAAACGAGCTGCGTCTTATCAAAGAACTGATGAGCAAACCAGAATTGCTGATAGAGTTGATGGTAATGGCATATAAATCTGATGATGGCAATGAGGAGGAAGAAGTAAGCGAATCAGAGATGAATAACAGGATGGTAATGGCAAGATGCTCATTCCAAATCTTGTATAATTTGCCTTGCTGCCCAGGCGTTGATAATCACGGGAATGTGAATCCCGACGCGCTTCGCACATACATATATCGTTTATATGAATTATCCGTAGAACGTCATCGCTCTCAAGTGACCGATATGGTGGTAGGTAGTCTTTTGGGCAACCTTCCAAGGAATGACTCCTACCCACAGACCATTCTCGGGGAAATAGTAGAAGAATTGAAAAGTGATTCGGTCGATGAACATATTCGGATGAGGATTTTTAATAGCAGAGGTGTTACAACGCGAGCTTTTGCAGAAGGTGGTGACCAGGAAAGGTCGTTGGTAGCATTGTTCAATGGTTATCGAGACAAGGTTAAGTTTAAATATCCGAGACTTGCCAAAATTTTTACCAACCTGATGCAAGAGTATGAACGCTATGCAAACCATGAAGACTACGTAGCGCAATTGGAAGATTTGGAATATTAGAAACTGAGGAATGGTGTTTATTTGTTTGCCCAATCATTCCCTCAATCGCCTCAAATAGTGCAGTTTGTTTGGCTAAAAAACATAGAGAAAAGCACAATAGGTTAATATTCAAATAGCATACAAATCTTTAACGAGGAGGAATATTAGCGCGGAAAAAGCAAAAACCTTGTATTATTAAAGGCTGAAAGTAAATAGGGTGAGGCAGCTAAAGGCTGCTTTCGCTTTTTAAGAACACGGATGACACAGAGTCTATAATTTCTTTTTAGAAGATTGTAGATTCTGTGTCATCTGTGTTTTTTTTGCAATAACATTTGGGTGAGGAATTTATCTACCTTATATTTGTGATATTTTATTGCATAAAAATAAGTAGAAATATAAGAAGAGGTTTTAATAACCCATGATTATGGCAGATATAGAAAAAGAAATAACACGGCAATTACCGGAATTGCGAGAACGACATTTACCAGAGAATTGCCGTGAAGCTGTGAATATACTTTTAAAAGAAACTTATGGCTATGAGCAGTTTCGCGATCTTGAAATTTATGACGATTTGTTTAAAGGAAAAGATAAACTTAGTATTTCGCAAGGACAACTGATTGAGAACGTTATTCTGGAAGCAGAAAAAGCACAAAAAGACGGGATATCTCAGGTTGATAACATTCTGTTGACTGCTCCTACCGGTTCCGGAAAATCATTATTGTTTCAACTGCCTGCTATCTATCTGGGAAAAGAGTATAATCTGCTGACTATAGTTATTTCTCCTTTGAAAGCTTTGATTGTAGATCAGGTGGAAGGTTTGCAAGATTTGGGGTATTCGCGTGTGGCATATGCTTCTTCCGATCTTTCGCCTGAGCAGAAGGCGGAAGTTTACCACCGGGTGCATGAAGGAGATATCGACTTGTTTTATCTATCTCCCGAATTGCTTCTTTCTTATGATATCAAGCATTTTGTGGGTGACCGTCGTATTGGTCTGGTCGTTGTTGATGAAGCACATACGGTGACGACATGGGGCAAAGAGTTCCGTGTGGATTACTGGTTCTTGGGACGCTATCTGAATACGTTGAAAGAAAGTCTGGGTTACACATTCCCGTTGTTTGCATTGACGGCTACGGCTGTATGGAACCCTAAGGGGGGGAATGATATGGTGTTCGAAACGATTCGGTCTTTGCAGATGGAGCCTTGTGTACTTTATGTGGGGACGGTGAAGCGTCGGAATATCGGCTTTGATATTCGTCAGATGCAGATTGAAGAAGGGGAGACTTATGACAAAGCCAAGCAGCGTGTAGTTGCTGCCAGGATAGAGGACTTTCTGGACGGTCATAAAACTTTGCTTTATTATCCTTTTGCAGGTGGCATTGATATGCGATTGAAAACGTGGGTAAAACCTTCGGACTGGAACTTGGTCGCTTCTTACTATGGAAAGAAGGACAAAGAACAGAAAGCGGCCATTGTGCAAGAGTTTAAGGAAGGTTCCAAGCAGTTGATTGTTGCCACGAAAGCTTTCGGTATGGGGGTAGATATCAGTGACATCGACCGTGTATATCACGTCGCACCATCGAGTACATTTGTTGATTATATACAGGAAATAGGACGTTCGGCCCGTGATGCGGAAATTCAGGGGCTATCTGCTACCGATTATCATGAGCGCGATTTCTATTATATGAAGCGTCTGCACCAGACGGGTAATATTGCTCAAGAACAGTTAGTGCTTATTCTAAGAAAACTCATGGAAGTTTATCACATGAAAGGTGGGAAAACTGAAATGATGGTTTCTTTGTCTGACTTCGAGTTTGTGGTAAAGTTGCCCCGAACTAAGAATAAACTGGAGTATGAGGCCGAATTAGGACAGCTCATCAAAACAGCCTTGCTATGGTTGGAAGATGATCTGGCACATCGCTACGGGCGGCATCTACTGGAAGTTAGCCCTAAAAACTTGCTGACAGAAGGATTTGTTCAAGATAAGATGGGGGATGCTTTTGCCCGTGAATTCAAGGATTTTCTTACCAAAGTAGAAGGTGAAGAGAACGTCTACATAGCACGTCTTGATGACCTTTGGGAAGAACGTTTCTCTGATCTTGGTTATAAGGAATTTAAGCAAAAACTGAATAATGGAACTTTATGGGAGGGTTCCCGCGCCGTATCGGTAGGTAAACATGAAGTCTTGCTAAAAGAAGATGCTGAAGTGATTCGTAAGCGTATGGATGCCGTGTTTGCAAGTTTGACTACGCTCATGAAAACTGCTTTGCTGAAGAGCAAAGGACGTTTTGATGAAGAAGAACTTCGTTCTATTTTTGTAGAGCATGGCATGGATGTGCGGTCTGCTAAGCGCTTTATAGGCTCTTTGTTGGAAAGCCGTACAGAAGAAGGACGGAGTGTCAGCTACATTAGTAGTGTGAAGAAAAAAGACTCTAATGAACTGTCTTTTACGGTAACAAAAGGCTTTGATTTATTGTTGTCCCGTTATCAAAAGCTATTCGGCCAGCGTATCGTTGGCAATAAGGGTGACCGGTTACTGTTCTATTGCACTCCTTTCTCTGATTTGAATATGCTTCTGAATCTGCTTTCTATGCTCGATTGTCTTTCGTTCAGTGTGGAGGGGGGCGGTACTCCTTGTGTCTCTGTTCGCTTCAATGATCCGGATAATCTACAAAAGCTTGCTTTTTCCGATGATTATCATAACCTCATTCTTGATACGAATGAACAGATTTTTGAAGAACAAATTGACTTGTTTTCCTTCTTCTTCGGTACCGATAAGTTGACAAACGAACAACGTTGGGACTTTATAGAAGATTACTTTACGGGCATGGGGGTAGAAGATTTGAAGAAGAAGTTTTCGTAGTTGGATACTATTATTTGCCGGACTGTGGAGGATATTATAATACCAACTCTTTAAAAAGTCTTTCCAATGTTTTATCCAAATCTTCTGAAAAACCTGCATGCGGTCGTGAAGTCTGGATGCAGGAACTTCTTATGGCAGTGAGCCAACGGAATCTTTCCGGTACATCGAGCGAAGCAATAGGGCCTCCGTTCTTATCTCCCGAACAGATTTTCTGAAATACCTGCAGGTGGGTTGCTGCCATTTCCGGATCTAGTTCGGTGGCATATAACTTCAATTTATCTTCATCTATATGGCATAATGAACGAATCCAGTTCGCCTTTTTGGAGAACAGAATGACTCCCACATTGAAGAACTCCTCACGTTCTACTTTGGGAACCAGGCGGATGACGGCGTATTCATATAAGTGTTTTCCTTGCATGTTGTGCTTCTTTTACAAATATTGCGGAGTGCGCCAGTCTTTCGGTCAGAAAGCGCGTATATATTTCTCTTATTTCTTCGGGTGTTTCGTCTACATCGTTCCATTGTAACCAATCGTCGGGCAATAAGGCGACGATGGAGCGTATTTTCTCTTCCGTCAATAGTGGCTTGAGTTCTGCATCCGCTTTTTCCAGTTGGGAGGCTTCGGGAAGCAATACATGGTTTTTTATATAGTTGAAAGGACTTTGTGCATGCTTTTTCCAGTCTCCCCAAGAGTGATGAAAATAGAGTGTGGAGCCGTGGTCTATCAGCCAAAGTTCTTTGTGCCACATCAGCATATTAGTGTTGCGGAAAGTACGGTCGATGTTGGTAAGATAGGCATCCAGCCAGACGATACGAGAAGCTTGTTCGGCATCGATACACGTTGCGGCAGGATCAAAGGTCAGTGCACCCGAGAGGAAATGCAGTCCTAAGTTCAATCCTCTGCTTCCTTGCAGCAAGTCTTGAATCTCCTCGTCGCCTTCGGTACGACCGAACGCTTCGTCGAGATTCAGGAATACAAGTTCCGGTACACGGAAGCCCAGCAGACGGGCTATCTCTCCACCGATCAGTTCTGCTACTAATGCTTTTGTACCGTGTCCGGCACCACGAAATTTCACGACGTATTTGAACTCGTCGTCGGCTTCGGCAAGTGCGGGCAGGGAACCACCCTCACGCAGAGGGGTGATGTAGCGGGTTAAGTTGGCTGTACGTAAATCTATCATTTTATATCCCGGTGCCTAAGCGGCACCGTTCCTTTCGATACAAAGATAATGAATATTTGTGATTAGTCTAAGTGGGATTGCAGAAACTGTTGTAAGATACGTGCATGATTGTGGATAGGCTCTTTGGAGGCATACAACAGAGTGACTGTATCGTAGGACTTTATATGCTCGATGAACTGGCGTGCAGATTCCGAGTTTTCAAGTTCTTTGCGGTACATGGTGGCAAAACCTTCCCAATGCTCTACCTGATCCTCGTGAAACCATTTTCTTAACCCCGGTGAAGGGGTGATGTCTTTTTCCCACGCATCATATTTCAGATATTCCTTCTTCATACCACGTGGCCACAGGCGGTCTACCAATATGCGGTATCCGTCTGCGGCATCAGGATCTTCGTATACCCGTTTGATTTTAACCTGGGTCATGATTCTTCTTTTAATTCAGCTTCCAATGCAAGGGCTTTGGGAAAGACAATATTATTTTCCAGGTGGATATGTCGATGCAAGGCAATCTCAAACTCTTCTAGCTTTAGAAACAACAGACGGTAGCTATTACAAGCATCGTCCGGAATAATATATCCATTGGTCAGTTGCTCGATGTTGCGAAAGCGATTGTATTCATTATCATGCTCTGACATCATTACAGCTATAGGTTGCTTGATACTGCCACCGTGGAACTGAGGGGCAGGAGTATTTTCTAATTTGGCCTTTACCATGTTGCAGATGTATGGGAATAGTATTAATTCCTCTTTACCAAGATGGGCATCCAAATCTTCCATGGCATTTCGAAAATGTTTCTGTACTTCGTAAAGTGACGGATACGTTTCACCATGTGCCTGGCAGACTTTATCCAGTAACTTTTCTATTTCAGGACCTTGTTTGCGAATGTAACGGTGGTAGATTTTAAGGATATAATCTACTTGTAAATCCAAGGGCCAAGACTCGTAATTCTCAATAACGGTTTCCTCTTCTGCTGTTTTTTTATAATCCATCATATTGCTGCTTTGTTTTTAATCTTTCACTTTAAGAGTGCAAGTACGACAAAAAGCAGATAGATAATGTTTGAAGGATTATAATTATTTGAGTTTACTTATCTATTGTTCTATCTTTTGGAATGCCAATCTTTCATCTCCATTAGCAAGGTAAATGATTCCACAGTAATGAAAACCGTGCTTTTTTAGGATATATTGCAGAATGTTATTGTCACGATGGGTGTCTGCCCGCAAATTGGGGATCTGTTCATAACACCATTGCAGGCAGGCGGTGGCTACTCCCTTGCTATCTTCAGTACTTGCCAGGCGGTGGATAACGCCGTATGGAAGTGTGTTTTCTACCCATTCTCCTTCGTAAATTCTTGCATAGGTAGGATCGTTTCCGCAAATAAAGGCAAATGTTCCGATAATCTCACTTTTTTCGTTGAGGCATACATAGCTATTCCCGTTTTGGATATCAGCTTTCACTATGTCCTTAGAAGGATAGTTACCCGTCCATTGTTTCATATTTCCATCTTTCCGCATGATGCGCTTGGCTTGCTCGAAGATGTCCATGAGGATATCCATTTCTTCGAGTTGCGTTTTTCTTATTTCTATCATGTGACCTGAAGCAATTTAAGTTTTTCGCAAAGGTAACGAATTTAGGAATCCGTTTTATTCGGAGGCTATAGTATTGATAAAAAATTGGCACTGCATGGGGGCAGTGCCAAAACAATCCAATAATAATTAAGAGGTTATCCTGAAATCAATATTCCACTTTGTAATCTTTATGCAGATGTTCTCCTTTCCAGGCTTTTTTGGTAGTCCAGTCGGCGGGAGCATCTGTCCAAAAAGGATTATCAGCAGGGAGACCTAGGGGCAAGAAGCTTAACGTTGCCATATAAAGGCTACCGGTAGAAGTGTAACCATCGGCAGCTTCGGGTTGATGTCCGTTGAAGCCGAGCACGAGCCATCCATTGGCATCGAAATTCTGGTTGCTTTCGTACATGTTGCGATGCACGGCGGTCAGTGCGCAACGTACTTGAGCCGGAGAAACATGTGTCGGTAGCTTTTCACGTAGAGCTACATCAGCAAGCGATTGGAAAGCAGCTGTACGATAGGTTACTGAACGTCCGAAAGCAGGGTATGTTCCATCCGGTCCGATGATGCGTTCGCAGAACTCAGAATGGCGGATCATGCGTTGCAGGGCTTCGTCCACTTCCTTTTGACTTGCACGCTTTTTGGCGGCCAAAGTCTCCAACATTGCTACATACATAGGGTTTAGCACGTAAGAGTTGTAATAGTCCATGCTGAACTTGGGACCGTCACTGTACCAGCCATCGCCCACGTACCATTCTTTGATCTTGTTCTTGGCTATTTTCAGACGGAACGGGTCGCACTCTCCTCCGGCCCAGTTGATGAAGGATTCATTCAGACCGGTAAAGATGAGCCAGTTGTTGTATGCACCCGTGCGGTTTCGGAGGGCTTTCAGTGATTCTATGTAGCGTTGTTTGGTCACATCGTCCAGCGGTTCCCACAGAGCTTTGGGGGCACGTAAGAAAGCATGTACCAGGTAGGCGGCATCTACAATGGGCTGGGCGTGTTTGGTAAAATTCAGTTTGTCGGGAGAGTTAGGATCAACGGCATTCTTCAGTCCTTTCAGCACTTCTTCACGCATCTGCCGACGCAGTTTTCCTTCTTCGGTATCGTCATCGGGCAGTGCCAGCCAGGGAGCTACACCTGCCAATGTACGGCCTACGGCTTCCAAATAGGTCATTTCGTTATAACCTTCAGGATTTCCACTTGGAGTTTCTACCGGCATATTCTTACAGAGGGTGTTCTCTGCTAGATTGTGGATGACGGGGTAGGAAATCTTCCACATCAACTTTACCCATGTAGCACGGTCTTGGGCACCGGTGGTTGCTTGCTGTTCTTTAGTGGCTTTGTCTTTTTTGCTTTTAGCTTGCAAGTGTGATGTGGACATTACCATCAGTACAAGTAGCAGAATGAGATAATTCAATCGTTTCATGGTTTTTATTGATTTGATGTTTAAACTAGTATAATTCCGTTCAAAGATAAGTAATGTTAGAGAATTGCCAACTCCGTAACTGTTACGAAGTTGGCAATAATCAGATTAAGATGTAGCTTTGTTTTTTTACTTAAGGTTAGAGAAGAGTGGTTCGTTATTCAGTATCTTGTTGTAGCGATAGAGCGCCTCCACAAAGTAGTAATCGGCATACACCAGCGGTACATCAATCTCGCCGTTTTGCGGTATGGCACCGGTGCTGTGCATCAGGACGTAGTTTGCATTCTCGCCCTCTTTGGCACGATAGTTGGGACCGCCCAATGAGTGTAAAATTTGTTTGGCTGTATCAAAATAGACTTGAGCTTTTTTGCCTTTGGTATATCCGCTCAGTTCGAAAAGGGCGGAGGCCACCAAGGCGGCTGCCGAAGCATCGCGGTAGTTGGTCGTTATCTTTCCGGCGTTAGAGCGTGGTCCGGGGGTGAAGCCCTCCTGGAAAGCGTTGAAGTCCCACCAGGCCACTTTATCCGAAGGTAGATTGGGATGGTTGATGTAGTAATCTGCCGCTTTCTGTGCGGTGGCGAGGAAGCGAGGATCTTTGGTTTCCCGATAAACTACGGTGAATCCATATACAGCCCATCCTTGGCCTCTGGACCATGCTGAGTTGTCGGAATAACCTTGTGAGGTTTCTCCTTTGATGAACTTGCCCGTCTCGGGGTCGTACATGGTGATGTGATAGAAACTGCCATCTTTGCGCATTTGATTCTTCATGGTCTTTTCGGCATGAGAAACAGCTACGTTCTTGTAAGAATCATCGCCCGAAACACGCGAAGAGAAGAACAACAGTTCCAGGTTCATCATATTGTCAATGATGACGGGATACTTGAATACAGTGCCGTCATTCCACGAACGCCAAGAGTTCCAAGACTTGATGGTTCCGGTTATTGGACTGTAACGGGTACAGAGCGAACGAGCGGACTCTATCAGAATATCGTTATAGGACTTCTGCGGAGCGAAACGATTGGCATTTCCGTAGCTGCAATACATCATGAAGCCGATGTCGTGGTTGTCGGTAAATGTCTTCACAGGCTCCATCTTTTGAGTATAAACCAAGGCGGAATCCTGCAAGGCTTTGTCATTATTGTAATCGGACAAATACCACAGTGTACCGGGGAAGAATCCCGCCGTCCATAGGTAAATACTTCCTTTGGAAGCAGTGCCGTCTTTCCTCATACTGTGAGGCATTACTCCTTTCCCTTCTTTTCCCTGTGCCGGGGTTTTCAACATCAGTTTGCATTGCTTGGTTGCAAACTCCATATTCTCTTTTATAAAAGCTTTCTCTGTTTCTTGCGCCTGGGCTGTACCCAAGGCGCAAGTGAACAAGAAGGCTACCATCAAACTAATCTTATTTACCTTCATATATTACAATTCATTTAGCATGTAAGCTATTATCATTTTAAATTACCAACCGGGATTATTCTTTCCCAAATTAACATTGCGTTCAAACTCTACTGCTGGGATGGGCCACAAGTAATCGCGTTCAACGAAGATACGTTTGTAGCGGTCGTTACCCAATAAGTCATCATAGGTAAAATTCAACATTTCCTCACACAATCCCCATCTGCGCAAGTCGCTGAAACGATGTCCTTCGCAAGCCAGTTCAACGGCTCTTTCGTGCATAAGGCGTTGGTGTACTTCTTCTTTAGTAGTCGCTTTCAAGTGAGCGGGGCCACTGTTCAAAGCCGGCATGTGAGTTGAAGGGCGTTGGCGAATTTGGTTAATTAATGCCACGGCTTCGTTTTGCTTGGAATCTTCGTTATAACATTCGGCTAACATAAGCAATACATCTGCATAACGAATCAATGGGAAGTTGATAGGTACATGTTCACGATTACTTAAAGTACCATCCATGTCACCTTCGGGTACGAACTTACGCCAGAGATAATCATACCAACCACGGTTATTGCGGATATATCCGTAGTTCTCATTGGTTCCGGGGGCTAGGACAAATTCCATCATTTTGGGTATTGTACCGTTGCAGCCAAAATATTGAGAGTATGGAGTAATGATGCTTTGTTCCATACGAGGGTCACGTTGTGCATAGATCTGACGGATTAGCTCTTTCTTTTCGGGGTATTTGGTTACCACTCCACTTTCAAGAACGGCCAGGAAGGTCTCTTTTTGTATTGCCTTGTCGGTGGTGAATCCAGGGATATAGTCTTCCCAATTAAAGGCGGTTCCATCCAGATTTTCGTACATGTCTGCCAATATGTCTGTAGGAATACATGTATTCCAACTACTGCCGTAACTAGAGCGACTGCCCAAACGTAATCCGAAAGGCATACCGTACTCTGTTCCGATGCCACTCAAATTCTGAATGCTGAATATCATTTCGCTGCTTTTATGACCTGTGGGTTTGAATAAGTCGGCATAGCTATCGTACAAGGCATATCCATATCCACGTCCTTCGGGGTCATTTACAATTTCTTCAAAGTCAGCGGCGGCTCCTTTGTAGTCTTTGGCATATAGTTTAACTTTGCCGCGTAAGGCTACGGCTGCTCCCCGGGTGGCACGACCGTAATTTTCATTCTCCCACTTCACGGGCAATACGTCAATCGCTGCCTGCAAGTCGTCCAGAATAAATTTACGGGTTTCTTCGGTGGTGGAGCGAGGCTTCTTCATGTTCATAAACTCATCGCTCACTACAGTGGTTTCATCGTACAAAGGAACGCCGCCGTAGAAATCCATCAAGTGGAAGTAGTATAGGGCACGCATGAAACGCGCTTCTCCCTTATAGCGGGTTTTGAGCCCGTCGGACATATTGACCCGGTCGATGTTTTGCAAAACGATGTTGGCACGGACTATACCCTCGTAGGTCTTCTGCCACTTATTCGCTACAATTCCTTCGCGATCGGTGTAGCGCCCTTCAATGGTTCCCTCGTTCATTCCATAGGCGATATCTCCTAATCCATCCTGCCAGAAGTAGGTGCCAAATACATCGTTTTGTCTCATTTGGGCATATACTCCTATAATAGCCTGATGTGCGTGGTCCTCGGTCTGCCAGAAGGTACCTGAGTTCAGTTTATCGTGCGGATATTGTTCCAGATCGTAACAGCTGCTCATGATGCCGGCAGCCAGTAGCAATAATATATATTTTTTCATCGTTGTATTATGAGTTTAGAATGATACATT
>OHCC01000846.1_pt1 | contig 16888 bp, 7 predicted proteins | sample 1577521 | NCBI WGS metagenome assembly OHCC01 (sample SAMEA3879533, study PRJEB24766) | human gut metagenome | biome: human-associated habitat; feature: feces | place: USA | collected 1985/1987
ATTGTTACCACCGGATTCTCTCACAATATCTACAAAGAGTTGGTTGAGTTCATTCACGTATCCAAAGGCTTTGGCTTTTGCAGTCTGTCCGCCACTCCATGGGGTCCATATTTCATCATAGCCGATTTCGTTCATGGGTTCGAATATCAGATGATCGCCATATTTTTCAAAGCGTTGGCAGATTTGTTCCCATATGGAAGTGAATTTCTTACGGGCTTCACTGTCGGTAGGCACTTTCTTAATCCATTCATTCTCGTGGTGTATGTTGATGATGGCTACCAAGCCACAATCGAGCGCCCAGTTCAGGATCGTTTCTGCTCTATCCAACAGGTCAGGATGGATTTTATAATCTTTTGACATCAAATTACACCAACTCACGGGAATACGGAGGGAAGAGTAACCGGCTTTTGCATATCCCTCGATGATTTCCTTCGTAATGATAGGGCTGCCCCATGCCTGCTCGTAGTTCAGTATGCTGCTTGGATTAATCCAATCGCCTACTGCATCCAATGTATTTCCTAAGTTGATGCCCAATCCCATTTCATCGACCAGTTGGTGTGTCGTGAAGTTATCTCGTACCACGTACTTGCTCGCTTCGGGTGTGGGAGGAGTCTCGGGGGTAGCTGCCTGCTCTACAGGTATTTGCTTTTCAAAATCCTTTGCGGTCACAACAAGTTTAGCATAGCGTTTCTCGTGTAATGTATTGGCTTTTGCCGTCACTTTATACTGGTAATCGCCGGATGAGGAAGCGTAAGTGCTTATTTCACACCAAGTCTCTGTACTTTGAACAGTAACGTCTGTGTTCGAAGTGATTTTGAGTATGGCCGATCCACCTTCTTTCTCAAAACTGAAAGAGGTTTGCTGAATATTGACTTCTATCTTCTCTTCGCTTTCGGAGCATGCCAGAAGAACGAGTATAATCAAACTGCTTAATAGTGTTTTCATGAAGATTTTTGTTTAGCGATTATTCCTTTATTATAATTAGTTGATCACAACGAAACGGTCCTTAGGCGCCATGTTTCATAACTTCATTCACAGCTTCCGACTCAAGATGTTCGCCCACTTTCTTGTTAAAAGATATTTTGAAAGAATAGGCATGATCGCAGGGTTTGTCTTTAGGGAAAGAAAGTTTGAGACCTTCTTTGGTCTGTTCCCAGCTTATTTTCTCATTAGAACCTAAAAGGCTGACATTGAGTATCTCGGCGTCGGCAATAGCGTCCTTATTCAATGATTTAATAATTAAGCCATTGTCATCCCAGTTTAGTGCGATAGCATAAAAATCATTGCCTTTGGTAGTAAAACGAATATCCTGTGCAGTATAAACGGTCGCTTCATTGTCAGAGAAAGATCCTTTGGTACTTTCCGTAATTCCCTCTCCGAATTTCTTCCAGCAGCGCGTTCCATAAATAGCTTCTCCATTTACTTCGAGCCATTTACCAATGGAGAGCAGTACTTCTTTTTGCTCTTCGGTAATGGTTCCATCGGCGCGCGGACCAATGTTCAATAACAAGTTACCATTTTTACTGACGATGTCGATTAAGTCGTGGATAATCTGACCGGGTGTTTTATTCTCTTCCCCGTCAATGTAGGACCATGATTTTTTGCCAACAGACGTATCAGTCTGCCAAGGGAACTGCATCATCTTTCCCGATTTTCCGCGCTCTACATCCCATACTTGCACATTGGTAGGATAACCTTGTTTGGTGTTTACCACTACGCCTTCGTTCCAATCGAGTGCATTATTATAGTAATAGGCCAGGAATTTGTTGAAGTAGGGCATCAATACGGGGTTGTTGACTGTCCAGTCAAACCAGATCAGTTTTGGCTCGTATTTGTCGATCAGTTCGTAGGTATGTGCTAACCACTCGCGAGCTACATCTTCGGTGTATTGCTCGTCTCCGTAGCGTCTACCGTATAGGGCAATGGTGGTATCCTGCACGTCTGATGGAAATTGCATGCCTCCGTTATAGAACCAAGCGTTTTCGGCTCTGTGAGTGGATAGACCAAAAATAAGCCCGTTCTTTTCGATGGCTTTCTTTAGTAATCCCAGGATATCTTTTTTAGGACCCTTTTTCACGGCGTTCCATTCATTGAGGTCGCTGTTGTACATTGCAAACCCATCGTGATGTTCGGCAACAGGAACGATATAGCGGGCACCCGATTTTTTGAATAAGTCCGCCCATTCTTGTGCATCGAATTTTTCGGCTTTGAACATTGGGATAAAGTCTTTGTAACCGAATTCGTTCTGCGGACCCCATGTCTCAATATGGTGCTTATAGGCGATGTGATCCTTTTGGTACATGTGGCGGGAGTACCATTCGCTGTCGAAAGCGGGTACAGCATATACTCCCCAATGGATAAATATCCCAAACTTCGCGTCGGCAAACCATTCGGGGAATTTGTAGTTTTGGGCTATATTCTCCCAATTGTCCTGGAATACTTCTGTGCCTTTAGGTGATGCCACAGAGTCAATGTTGTAGTTTTTCTTGCTCGACTGACAAGAGAGGAGCAATAGCATAGTTGATAAAATGAGCAAACTTTTTTTCATTGCTTAAATGTATTAATTAGAATGAGTGTGTTCATAGAATTATATCTGTTGCTGATGTTTTTCATTTTTCCAAAAGTATGGAATAATTAGTGGACTTTGAGATAGTAATGTTATTCATTAGAGGTATTTTGGTAAATGTATGGATGGAGTAATGTTTCCAATATGGGGAAGTATTGTTAAGAGAATCCGAAGAAGGCTGTAATCGGTTTAAAATCAGGTCGTCATGTTTCTTGTTCTTGAAAAGGGGAAGCCTTAAAAACTGATTAAAAGATTGAAATTCTCATTTATTTTCACGAATATTGCACCTGTTAATCAAACTAGGTTCAATGAATCGCCTATATCTAGTATCCGAATCTAATACTTATTTCTTTATGGTACGTTTTCACAGGCAAATATGCTTTCTCATTTTTCTTTTGCTCATTGCCCTATCGGTGAATGGGCAGAACTCTTACGTTTTTCATCATTTAAAAACAGGAAGCGGGCTATCTAATAGCAATGTAAAAGCAATTTTGAAAGACCATAAAGGTTTTTTATGGATAGGAACGGAGTCCGGATTAAACTGTTATGATGGCTATAATTTTAAAGTATACCGGGCACGACCTGCCACTCCTAATGCTATGTGGATAGACGATGTTTGGACATTGCAAGAGGATGGCATGGGCTATATATGGATAGGTGCTAGTACTGCTTATATGGTATATCACCATGATAAAGACTGTTTCATTACCGACACTCATTCTTTTTTGAGACAATTCGGAATCCGGGTAGAGGGGAGATTTAGGGTACATGTCGATAAAAAGAAGGATTTATGGGTGTTACAGGGACAAAATGTGTTTTATTATGATGTCAAGCAAGCGGCTCTTAAAATTTTTGTAGTTAGCGATTTTCCTGAAGAGCCTGTAGAAATGAGCATTAGTGATGATGGCGATGGCTTATACGTGCTTCTTAATTCTGCTACTTTATGGAAAATAGAAAAGAGAAAGGGTATAAAGAAGTTGGAAAACTTTGCCGATTTGCAAAAGCAATATTCTCTTAAGAACCATAAAAACATATATGTGGATCATCATAGGGGAATTTGGATTTACTCTTATATGAACGACTGCATCTTTTATCAAAAGAATGCCCAGGCAAAATGGTCTGAAATTACTTTGAGCTCAGTGGTTGCTACACATAGTAATGCGGTCAGGAGTATACTCGATGATACTAGTGGAAATGTCTGGATAGGAACCGATCATAAAGGGGTGTTTGTGTATGATTATGTAAATGATAGTCAGACTAATTTGCTTAATACCCCTTCCTCTTATACTTCACTTGCTTCTGACCGAATAAATACGATCTATCGTGATGATTCGGGGGTTATTTGGTTGGGACATTTTAAGAAGGGCATCTCTTATTATCATGACAGTTTCTATGAATTTATCAGTTCCCAGCAGCAAGAATATGGAGATATTTCTTCCCTTCTGGAAGATAAAGCGGGCAATATATGGTTCGGTACAGATGGTAACGGACTTTATATAAAGGAGAAGAACGCTAATTTTGCTATCCGTAAATTGCCTATACCTAATATTGCAATAGTAAGCTTGCTCGAAGACAGTAAAGGACGTATTTGGATTGGCAGTTATCAACATGGACTGTTTTGCTATGATAATGGACGCATACGACACTTCACGAAAGAAAACGGTAAACTGCCATATAATGGAGTCTTGGCTTTGAAAGAAGATCGCTATGGTAACTTATGGATAGGTAATGTTACAGAAACTTTGTTTTCCTTTCATCCGGAAACAGAGACCTTTACTAGCTATTTATTACCCGACGGATATAGTATTTGTGCGCTGAATCTGTTTTATGATCAAGGTGATAAGCTATATATAGGTACTACCTATGGGCTTTGTGTGATGGACATTGTTACAAAGAAGACGGAAATGCGTTTTGGAAATTCCAGAGGAACACAGCAATTCAACGAACAATTCATATCTAATGTATTCAAAGATGACAGGGATATATTGTGGTTGGGACATAAACAAGGATTGACTGGATGGGACTTGAAAACAGATTCCCTCTATTGGTTTGATGTTACTAACGGACTTTGCGATAATCTTGTCAGAAGTTTGGTTGAAGATAATCACCATAATATGTGGATTGCCACTAGTAATGGTTTGTCTACATTAGTTATAGAAGATGCACGTAAGGATATGCACTTTAACTTCAAAAATTTTTCAACCAAAGACGGTCTGAGAGATAACTATTTCAATGCCTATTCTATTTGCAAATTAAGTAATGGAGATATATTGCTGGGAGGAACAGATGGATATACACTTGTCAATCCGAATAAATTGATTAAAAAAAATCAGCCATTGGCTAATGTGCATTTTACAAGTTTGTCAATAGGCAATCAGAAGATTGAGGTAGATTCGTTCTATAATGGAAGAAAACTGTTGGAACATACTATAGATAATGTTTCTTCATTAACTCTGTGCTATGATGATAATCTGATTTCTTTTGAGTTCTTCACGGGAAATTTGTTGAATGCGGATAAAATTAAATATGCATATAAGTTAGAAGGGCTTGACACACAATGGTATTACACAAGCGAAAATAGAATTACCTTTACTACTCTTCCTCCCGGAAACTATAAGTTATTGATAAAAGCTAATAACGGCAATGGCGTTTGGAATGATCAACCTGCTCAGCTTAATATAATAGTATCTCCTCCTGTGTATTTATGCGGATGGGCAATCACTCTCTATATATTGGCGGTTATAGGCATAGCAATATACGTCACTTATTATGTCAGGAGACACCATAATAGAAAACTGGAACAACAACGTTTGCAGATAGAGCAAGAGCAAAGAATGCAGCTTAATGAGATGAAACTTAAATTTTTTACAAATATCAGTCATGATTTACGGACTCCACTAACGCTAATCATCAGTCCGTTACAAATGATGATGGATGAAATTACCGATAGTGGAATGCACAAAAAGCTTCAAACAATCTATAAAAATGCGCAGCAGCTACTTGGTCTGATAAACTCTTTACTAGACTTCCGTAAGTTGGATGTCGGTGCCGAAGCACTGCATTGTAAATCGGGGGATATTGTAAACTATGTTCGCGAAGTGTGTGATTCTTTTCAAGATTATGCGGCTGAGCGTTCCTTCAACTTCAATTTTCTGTGCGAGATCGATAACTATAACATGTCTTTCGATCCGGTTAAGATACAGAAAATAATGAATAACCTGTTGTCTAATGCTTTTAAATATACTCCGGATGGAGGTGATATTTTTGTACATTTATATACTGAAAATGAAAATGTATGTATCAGTGTTGCAGATAATGGTTCTGGAATCAGTGATGCCGACAAGAAATACATCTTTGAGCGTTTCTTTCAGACATCTCAGTTACAAGAGAAAACCGGTAGTGGTATAGGCTTGCATATTGTATATGAGTATGTACGATTGCACAAGGGAACAATTTCTGTAACGGATAATATCCCGAACGGTTCAGTCTTTACAATAAAGCTTCCTGCTGTGATCTCCGAAGAAGAGGAACAGACTCTATCCGGAAAAAGTCTTAGCTCTAAGCCGGAAAGCAGGGTGAATGCTCATGCCTTGAGAGATCGACACAAATTGCTGTTTGTTGATGATAATAAGGATTTCTGTGATTTTATGTTTGATAGCCTTTCTGCGTATTATAAAGTCTTAATTGCCCATAATGGTGTGGAAGCTTTAAAGATTCTGGCAGAAAATGATATTAATATAGTGGTTAGTGATGTAATGATGCCTGTAATGAATGGAACTGAACTATGCAGGCAGATTAAAACCAATATTCAATGGTCGCACATTCCTGTTTTGTTGTTGACTGCACGTACGGCAGAAGAATGCAAAATAGAAGGGTATAAACAAGGTGCGGATGATTATATCATCAAACCGTTTAATTTCAACCTGCTTAAAATGCGTATCGACAAGTTTATTGAATGGACCGAAAGATGCCATCGGGAGTTCAGCCAGAAGTTAGAAGTAACTCCAAGCGAAATAACAATTACTCCACTCGATGAACAACTCATTGCAAAAGCAATAAAACTAGTAGAAGAGCATATCAGTGACCCCAACTTTTCAGTAGAGATGTTGGGTGAGATGCTAGGGCTTAGCCGTAGCCACCTCTATAAGAAACTGATATGTATCACCGGTAAAGGGCCGGCAGAATTTATCCGCACCATTCGTTTGAAACGTGGCAAGCAACTTCTTGAGAAAAGTCAGAAACAAATCTCTGAGATTGCTTATGAGGTAGGGTTCAATTCACCAAAGAGATTTACTCTGAATTTTAAGAATGAATTTGGGATGTCACCGTTTGATTACATCCGCAGTATAAAATGATAACTTGAATCATAGAGGTATATCATATAAGACATGGCGTACCTTCTTTCTGTAACTATCGTGATACTTTTGTTAAGGTCCTGACGGATCTTAATCAATACTATTTAAAACTTTAAACTTAAAGTATTATGAAGTTACACAAAAAATCATGTACCCAATGGCAATGGGCGAAACTTAAGCAATTATTTGCCATTGTGATGTTTAGTCTGGTCACTATTCCTATGTACGGACAAAACAGAACTATTTCCGGTACTGTCAAATCAGAGGCGGATGATGAATTATTAATCGGGGTCAGCGTCAAAGTCAAAGAAGCTCCCGGCGGAACCATTACCGATGCGCAGGGGCGTTACACACTACAGGCCAAAAGCGGTCAGACATTGGTCTTTTCTTACATTGGTTTTAGGACACTTGAAGTTAAAATCGACAAGCAAAAAAGCATTGATGTTTCTTTGAGGGAAGATACTAAAATGCTTGATGAAGTGGTAGTAGTGGGTTATGGAACAATGAAACGCAGTGACCTCACAGGATCGGTCGTATCTGTTAGTGCAGATGATATAAAGAAAACAGTGGTGACCTCACTTGACCAAGCTTTGCAAGGGCGTGCGGCAGGTGTATCTGTTACCCAAAACTCTGGTGCTCCCGGTGGTGGTATTTCGGTTAGTATTCGTGGTATCAACTCGCTGAATGGAAATGAACCCTTATACGTTATAGATGGAGTGGCTATTTCAGGTCAAACGGGCAATAATTCAAGTGTATTGTCATCCATCAATCCCTCGGATATCGTTTCTATGGAGATTTTGAAAGATGCTTCGGCAACAGCCATTTATGGTTCGAGAGCATCCAATGGTGTAGTATTGATTACTACCCGCCAAGGAGAGGCAGGCAAGACGAGACTTTCCTATGAAGGCTATGTAGGTGTACAGCAATTGCCCAATCGTTTGGATGTGCTTAATTTAAGAGAATATGCCGAATACCAGAATTTGCGTGCGGAAGTGCTGGGATGGGGAGCCCGTGAAGAGTTCAAAGATCCCAGTTTGTTAGGTGAAGGAACCAACTGGCAAAAAGAAATATTCAGGTCTGCCTTGATGCATAATCATCAGATAAATATTACAGGTGGTAATGAAAATGCAAAGTTCTCGTTAACCGGAGGCTATCTGAATCAGGATGGTATCGCCATCGGGTCAAGTTTTGAACGCTTCTCTGTTCGTATGAATGCCGATGCTAAGATTACTAAATGGTTGACAATCGGGTTGCGTGCATCCGGCTCACGTACCCAGCAGGTGAATACTGTAGATAACGGGGATATTATTAGTACGGCTATACGTCAGTTGCCCGAAGTTCCGGCTAAGAATCCTGACGGCAGTTGGGGTACGCAACAAGAAAATATCTATGGTACCTACTTCTCTAACCCTGTTGCTGAGGCCTTAATGCGTGAGAATTATGATAAAGGGACTCAGTTGTATGTAAATCTCTTTGCTGATATTAATATATGGAAAGGACTATCGTTCCATACAGAATATGGTGGAAGCTATAACTATAATAATCATTATCAGTTTACTCCTTCTTACGATTATGGGTTATATAATCAACAATCATCATCCAGCCGTAACGCAAGTAATGGCTCTAATTATTCGTTCAAGAACTATTTTACGTATAATGCTAAATTCGGTAAACACGACTTCTCATTAATGGCTGGACATGAGGCGCAGGAAAATACATGGGAAAACTTATCCGGTAGCCGTTCGGACTTCTTCTTGAATTCTGTTCATGAGTTGGATGCGGGTGATGCATTGACTGCTAAAAACGGTAGTTCAAAAAGTTCAGGAGCCATAGAATCTTATTTCGGACGTTTCAACTATAGTTTTGATGACCGCTATCTTCTTACGGCAACACTCCGTTCGGATGGTTCTTCCAATTTTGGTCCGAATAACCGTTGGGGAACATTTCCTTCAGTAGCGGTAGCATGGAAGATAAAGAACGAAGCATTCCTCAAAAACGTAACAGCTATCGATAACCTGAAATTACGTTTTGGATGGGGAGCTGTTGGTAATCAGTCAGCCGGATCGTATGCTTATGGAGTAGCAATGGCTTCGGCGACTTCTATTTGGGGAACAGGCTTCTATGCAGGCAATTATGCTAATGCAAACCTAAAATGGGAAGAAACCCAAGCCTATAATATAGGACTGGACGTCAATCTTTTAGGCAACAGAATAGAGTTCATTGCAGAAGCTTATTATAAGAATACAGATAATCTTTTGATGCAAGCAGCTTTACCCGATTATGTGAACAGTATTATACGTGCCCCATGGGTAAATGCAGGAGCGATGGTGAACAAGGGAATGGAATTCACGCTAAATACGGTGAACATTGATAGCCGCGATTTCTTCTGGAAGACGGGTATTACATTATCCTTTAACAAGAATGAAGTTACAAGATTATATACCGAAACAGCCGGTATTCAGGGATATGTCGGATCGGAAACATATACATACTCATTGGTAGGCGAGCCTGTAGGACAGTTTTACGGGTATAAGGTAATCGGTATGTTTAAGGACGAAGGCGACTTTTATCAGAAAGACTCCAAAGGTGAATTTCGCCTGAATGAAAAAGGAGAAAGAATTCCGGTGGCATTGCCAAAAGGTAAGTCCATGAAGGAAAATGAAATATGGGTAGGCGATTATATTTTTGAAGACAAAGACAATAATGGAGTGATTGATGAGAAAGACCGAAGTTTCCTAGGCAATCCCGAACCTAAATTCAATTACGGTATCAACAACTATTTCTCATACAAGGGGTTTGATTTGAATATCTTCATCAATGGAGTTTACGGTAATAAAATATTTAACTCGCTTCGGAAGTGGTATACCAATCCGATGAATAACTCGGGTATGCTGAAAGAAACAATCGGAATAGCACGGGTTGAGTTGATATTTCCAATGTCAGGGTTTCTAATCCTGCCCAGGCAAAAGTGCAACGCATCACTGCCAACGATGCCAACGATAATAATCGTATGAGCGACCGCTTCATTGAAGACGGTTCTTATCTTCGTATCAAGAATATTTCCTTAGGATATACATTCCCGCGTAGTTGGTTGGAGAAGATCGGAATCGAAAATCTGAGAATATATGCAAATGTACAGAATGCATTTACGTTTACCAAGTACAAAGGATATGATCCGGAAATTGGTGCGTATAACCAGAATGTACTGACCAGAGGTATTGACAATGCTCGTTATCCTTCTCAACGGATATATACATTTGGATTAAACTTGGGATTTTAAACATTTTAAGAACATATTGGATATGAAAAATATATTTTATTCCTTACTGATTTTGTCTGCCGGCTTATGCTCGTGCAGCGACAGCTTTTTAGAAAGAGAACCCGAAGGAGCTTATGTAGATGCTACATTTTATACATCAGACGTAGCTTTGGAGGCAGCCACTGCTCCACTTTATAATCGGGCTTGGTTCGATTATAACAAACGTCCGGCTGTTGCCATTGGAAGTTTGCGGGCGAATGATTCGTACAATCCGTGGATGAATCCTGAATTTGTGACTTTTCAGGTTACTGCATTGAATTCCAACCTATCTGATACTTGGAAGTCCTTTTATGGAGTGGTGACGATGGCTAATTCTGTGATAGATGCTGTAAATACAAAAACTTCAGGGGCTGTGACCGAGGGAGCAAAAAAGATAGCCATAGCCGAATCACGCCTTATGCGTGGTATCGCTTATTATTATTTGCTAGAGCTTTGGGGACCGGTTATTCTTATAGAAAATAATCAAGCGGTAGTTGATAATCCGGTAATGCCCTTGAATAGAGAGGAAGATGTATTCCGTTTTATCATTAATGATCTTACCTATGCCATGAATAATCTTCCGTCATCTTGGAAAAAAGGGCGCGCCACTTCATGGGCTGCCAAAGGATTTCTCGCAAAGGTTTACTTGACCCGCTCGGGTTGGAAGAAAGGCGGCACTCGTGATGAAGCTGATCTGGACAAAGCAAAAGAGTTGGCGGGAGAAGTTTGTACTCAAAGCGGCTTGAATTTGTTACAGAACTATGAGGATTTATTCAAATACAAATTCAATAACAATGAAGAATCCTTGTTGGCTATGCAATGGGTGCCACTAGGCGACTGGGGTGTATGTAATACACTGCTTGCCGACTTGGCATTTTCTTCGGAAGTGACCGGAGGCGTCAATGTGTGGGGAGGCGGTCTGAATGGCTCGATCGATATGCTGCAACAATATGAAGTAGGAGATACTATCCGACGGAATGCCACATTCTTTACCCAAGGTAGTTTTTATCCATATATATGTATCAGCGACGGTGGATATAGATATACAGGTACGGCATCTCCCATAAAGAAGGGAGTAGTCGGAGGTCCCGATGATGAAAACGATGGTAAGATACAATCGATGAATTCACCGTTGAATACTTATATCATCCGTCTGGCGGATGTATATCTTACTTATGCTGAAGCTTGTTTAGGGAATAGCGCCGCCTTGAGTGCCGGCCCCGGATTAGTGTATTTCAATAAAGTACGTGCCAGAGCTAAAGTGCCCTCAAAAGAATCGATTACTTTGGACGACATCATCAGGGAAAAGCGCGTGGAGTTTGCCATGGAATATACTAACTGGTACGATCTTGTAAACTGGTATTGCTATAAGCCCGATAAGATGCTTGCCTATCTCAATGCACAACAACGTGGTTGGAGGGCCGAAAATATTACGAAAGATGTGAATGGCAATCTGGTTTTCGATACACTGACCGAACCCGAAGTAGACATCTTGATAACAAAAGAGAATATGTTTCTTCCATATCCGGAAAGTGATGTAATCCAGAATCCTTTGCTGAATGATGAACCTCAGCCCTACAACTTCAACGAATAAACATTTAAAACTCGTATCTTATGAAAACAATAATATCGTTCAAAAGAAACTGGCTGTTTGTCATGGCGCTGCTCATGGCATTCACTATAATGTCATGTGAAAAGAATGACGGAGGGGGAAATCCTGTAATCCATTATGTTCGTGTGACCGATCCTGCATTGGTCGACAGTACATTTACCGATGTACAACCCGGACAGATGATTGCTATCATTGGTGAGAATTTCAATAACCTGAAGAAGGTGTATATAAACGACCAGGATATTCCCTTCAATGTGAATCTTACCACTTCTAGCAGTATAATCGTAACTGTTCCTGCCGAATTGCCTTTAACGGGAACTAACCCGGAATTGAAGGGAGAAATTCGTGTGGTGACAGATAATGGTGTATGTAGCTACTCAATGCATGTATTGTCTCCTGCACCTGCCATTAAACGATTGCTTATTAATTATCCGGCCGTACCAGGCGAAACAATGAAGGTGCTTGGCAGTAACTTTGTAGAGATAGAACGCATTTATTTTACAACTGAGAATCCTGCCGATCTTGAGGAAGAAACACCCACCCGTGCTGCTACCGAAATTGATGTAAAAGACTATACCGTGAATGTAGACTTCACAGAACTCTCTTTTGCCATTCCGCAAGGCATCTTTGATTTTGGCTACCTTGTTATACAATGCTACACTGATAAAGCTGTTTCTGAATTTTATAAAGACCTTCCGGTACCTGTTGCAACTAAAATAAGTTCGGATATGCCGGTTGTAGGTTCGGAAGTGTATATTACCGGAAGTAACTTTATGGCAGTGACAAGCGTCAATGTAAATGACCAATATACGATTTTGGCAACCGACCTTACGGTTTCCGAGTCCTTCGATACGATCCGCTTTGTCATGCCGAAGGTTCCTACAAAGAGTGGAAAGATCTCTGTGGTAACTTTGGGAGGTGTAGCAGAAATTAAAGAGCCCTTCTATCCTTTGTCAAATGTTATTTTGGACTATGACAGTAAAGGTAAATATAGCTGGGGAAATAATACGGAGAGTGTTGTTGCTTCCGCTTCAGAGGCTCCGTTTGTAAGTACCGGTACATGCTATGCCATTAAAGGCAAGCCGGGAGCATGGCAATATTGGTGGGGAAATGCTGTAAATAATACCGAGTTGCCAGCGACAGATGTTATTCCGGGAACAACTCCGGTTGAAGACTTGGAGCTGCGTTTCGAATGCTATGTTTCATATCCATTGGATAATGTGATCTTTGAATATGTATTGTGTGGTGATTTTGATCATAAATACGGTGATTTTGTCCCGACTGATAGGATGACCGGAACTACTACACTCGGTAGATGGTTTACTTGCAGTACTCCAATATCTAAATTCACAGCTTCTTCGGTATATCAAGAGCTGTTGGATAGGAATAATAATGAACTAGGTTTGTATACTAAGAATCCTTCAGAGAATGCAAATACAGTTGTCGAGATGTTCTTCGATAACTTCCGTATAGTTAAGGTAAAATGATGTTTTAAGTAATTCAGGACAATTGTTAGGCTATGGGGCACCGCATCTGTGTAAGACATGGATGATGTGCCCCATACTTCTTTTTAGTCAGGCAAGTATAGCTCTGATCTTTGCATCACTATAGTGTATGAGATGAATCATTTATTCATATCTTCTGTAACACTACTATCAAGCATGTACAAGATGCCATCTTATGCAGCACAAGATGGCATCTCATGCTACACAAGATGGCATCTTGTGCATCTCTTCTGGTAATGCTTCTGTTGAGAAGGTTAAGAGATGAAGGTCTTCTCCCGATATGCTTCTCTGATTGAGCAGAAGTGGCGGAGATTTTCGTTTTGAATATTCAATTTCCGGTTCGTATTACTTCTTGTAATCAAAATACTCAAAGTCGGCATACGCTTTTGAGGCTTCCGAACCGGAAACAGCATACATACCCAGCATAATACCTGTGAATCCTCCGACGGTTTCAGTACTGATGTAACGTGTATTCATCCGTCCCAGTTCCTTGAAGTTCTTACCGTCTGTGGCATATTCAAAGGAGTAAATATCATTGCTTCCTTTCACGCGAAGCTGTACTTTCTGTTGAGGCAGAACAACTTCTTTCTCTATATGACTCATTTCACCCAGCTGATAACGCAGTACTACTGCTTGTTTACCGTCTGCCAGTTGCTTTACAAAGAGGTCATAGTGTGCAGGTTCGAACATATAGACCGACAAACCTGCTTCATCGGCTATTGAGGCTTTCTGCAATTGCAAAGAAGTGGTGGCTGTGAAGTCTATATGCTCCTGACGGCGTCCTACAAAGGTGGGGCTGCCTTTTCCACTATTCAGGCTTACGGGCGTAGCTTTCAGCCGTAGTTTGCCGGATGCAAAAGAATAATTCTCAGGGGTGTAGTTGCGGATATATACCCATTCGTGTCCTAGTTTGCCATCCTTAAAGCTGGTGCGTACAGGCTTTTCGGCAAAAGGGTGTTGAGGCAGGGTCGGTGCATCCATTTTCAAAGCTATTGATCCGTCGCCATTCACTACCGGCCAGGCGTTTTCGTCCCAACGTACCGGGGCAAGATAGGTTTCACGTCCCAAAAGGTGATGAGTACCGCTTTGCATGCGGAAGGCGAGGCATACCATCCACCACGAACCGTCAGGAGCTTGCACAAGGTCGGCATGACCAGTACCTTGGATTGGATTGTTTTGGGCATTCATATTGATATGCGTCAGAATGGGGTTGGCAGGATTGCTTTCGTAAGGACCATCCATATTACGACTGCGAGCAATGGTTACTTTGTGTCCGTATTCAGTACCCCCTTCCGATATCAATAGGTAGTACCAGCCGTCTTTCTTATAAATATGTGGTCCTTCGGGATAACGTCCGCCTGTACCATTCCAGATGCGTTTCGATTCTGTCAGTTGTTCTCCCGTCTTCGGATTGATTTCGGACAAGAAGATACCTGCAGCAGGATTGCTGACCAGATAGCATTTGCCATCTTCAAAGTAGAGGGAAGGATCGATACCACCTTGTTTCAGCCAGATGGGTTCCGACCATTCACCACGCGGGTCGGTAGTGTGGACTATGAAATTACCTTTGTCCGATACATTGGTTGTAATCATGTAGTAGACGCCATCGTTGTAACGAATGGTAGGTGCATAGATACCTCCCCATGGACCGGCATCGTGTAGTGGCAGTTGTGAGGGGCGTGTCAGGCAGTGACCTATTTGCTCCCAATGAACAAGGTCTTTACTGTGAAACAACGGAACACCCGGAAAGTATTGGAAACTACTGTTTGCCAAATAAAAATCATCGCCTGCGCGACACACGCTCGGGTCGGGATGAAAACCGGGAATCACTGGGTTCTCGTAACCTTTCTGGTCTTGAGCGAAACAGGACAGGCTGGCTGCCAATCCTAACATTAACATCATCTTTCTCATAAGTACATTGTATTTTAAAATAGTTTATCAGATACATGGAGGAATGTTATATTCACAAAAATAAGGTATTGTATGATTATTCCGTATATTCCATCATAATCCCATACTTGTAAGTTTGATTACCATTCATTGTGTATTTATCCATTGTACGGGCTCCCCAACCATCATCACCTCCTACACCATGAATGTTGAGGTCGATATTCAGATTGATAAAGTTGCGTTTCGGTAGCTCGTAAGTATGCTTGGCGCTCTCCAAATCTTCTTCGCTATACGGCCATGCGCGGAAGCATAGAGGTTGAAGTCCGGTAACTTTCACACATTGCTTGCCACCATTGCCAAGCGAGAACCAGCGTACATCGCATCGGTTGGCATTATCCTGGGGTACAATATAATCGGTAATAAACTTATCTAAAGGCTGGCGATAAAGACCTAAGAAAGCAGCGGTTTTGCGGTCGGGATAGTTCTCGAACTCACCGCGACCGTACCATTCTATTTGGTTCATCGCCGGAGAGAGGCGCATACGCATACCGAATTTAGGCATCAGGGGGATGTCTTTTTTCTCGGGCTGATACGAAGCCTCCACTTGTATGCGGCCGGTGCCATTCACGGTATACTGGAGTTGATAAGCGGCTCCGATGCTTGGCAGAGACATGTCGATATTTACCATCACTATTCCGTCTTTTACGCTAACTTTGCAGGTGTTGACTACACGTTCTTCTCCGGCGTTTTTCCAAATGCCGAGACGTTTGTTATAATCGTTTCTCATCTGGATGTCGTTGGCCGGTTTCCAGAAATAGGGTTCCAAGGCACCGCGTAACAGTTCGTTACCGTTCACCTTCCAGCTGACCAATGCGCCTGTAGACTTTTCAATGCGGAATACTGCATTGCCGGCGGTTATTAAGAGGGCATCGGGTGTCTCTTTATAGGTTGCTTTGCTTCCCTCGTTTTTCATTTGGGGGAACTCAAAGTGGTTATAGGCAAATTGCTCTTTGGCTATTGCGAAACCTTTATCGGCCCATAACGTGGATTCTTTCAGGGTGGCATATACATTTAAGTAAAGTTCACCGCTGCAATTGGGTCTTGACGGAACTTCCAGGACATCGCCAAGCAAATGGAGCTTACCGCTGCTGATTTTCTTTCCGTTGCATAGCCACTCGTAGCTATAATCAAATTCATCCAGACTGGAGAAATCATATTTGTTGGTTAGTTTGATTCGTGAATCCCCTTCTTTTTTGAATTCTATGTATTGATATACTTTCTGTACTTCATAATAGTGGGGATTGGGTACACGGTCGGGCGATATTAATCCGTTAATACCGGTAGGACCATCGTTGGGGTGGTCGCCGAAGTCTCCTCCGTAAGCCCAAAACTCACCAGGCATCAGTTTTAATGACGAAGGATTCTCACAATAGCTTAATGGCGAACCGTCTAGTTTCTTTGGAATCCCTTGATCCACCCAGCACCAAATAGCTGCACCTATGATGCTTTCGTCGGCTTCGATGACATCCCAGTATTCTTTGAGATTACCTATGGAATTACCCATTGCGTAAGCGTATTCCCGCATAAATACAGGGCGGTCGGTTATCTTCTCGCCAAGGGCTTTCAGGGCATCGGGATGTAAATAGGCTTCATCGTAAACAT
>OHCC01000851.1_pt1 | contig 16764 bp, 13 predicted proteins | sample 1577521 | NCBI WGS metagenome assembly OHCC01 (sample SAMEA3879533, study PRJEB24766) | human gut metagenome | biome: human-associated habitat; feature: feces | place: USA | collected 1985/1987
CAAAGTACGTAACAGTTCTCCGGGAACATATTAAATTCAAATCTCTTTATTTTCATGATGGCAAAATACAAATTATGAATTGCTAATTACAATTTACTAATTACAGGTCATTATATAAATCTACCTTCAACTCTCAACTTACCACGTAGACTACTTTTTTAGTCTTGAAGAATTCTTCCTCGAAAATATCTTTTAAGTCCCACATTGTAGTCTTGTTCTTGAAAGGCATGGCTTCGTGTTCCAGTTCACCACCTTTCAGGCAAATCAATCCGTTGGGTAAGGAATTTTGTTGCTTGGGAGTGATATTCTTGCGGATTATCTTTAATAAGTCGGCTAGTGGCATCACTGCGCGGCTTACCACAAAATCGAATAGCTGCTTTTCTTCTTCGGCACGTGCATGACGCAAGGTGACGTTTTTCAGCCCGATACTATTGGCTACTTCAGTGGCAACTCTTACTTTTTTACCTATACTGTCTACCAGGTGGAAACTTACCTCGGGAAAGAGTATAGCCAATGGGATACCCGGAAAACCACCACCTGTACCTAGGTCCATAATCTTTGTACCCGGTTTAAAGTTGATGACTTTGGCTATACCCAATGAATGAAGAACGTGGTGTTCGTACAAGTTCTCGATGTCTTTACGCGATATAACGTTTATTTTAGAGTTCCAGTCCAGATAGAGGTCGTAGAGTGCGGCAAACTGCCGTTTCTGTTCCTCCGTCAGTTCCGGAAAGTATTTTAGAATAAGTTCCATTAGCTTATAAATCAAAAATTATAAATCAAAAATCTTATGAGTTCCGTACTTCATTAAGTACCATGCAGTCATCACCCAGCAAATGTTGCATCACATCATATGGCAGGGTAATTTTGATAGGGCCCATTACATAAGGAGCAATTTCGTATACATTATAATAGAAAGTGATTCCATCTTTGTTGAGGTAGAAGTTTTCGGTAGGTTCCAGATCACCGGTAGTAGCATACCCCATGTTTTCCAGTTCCTGACGAGTGGCTACTTTATTATCCGCCATTAATTGGTTCCACAATAGATCGGTTAAAGCTTCTTTATAGTCGCTTACAAACAAATCGTCCAACCGGATAGGGCTTAGTGTACGCAAATCCATATTGAGGTAGGTTGTCATATAAATGCCATGTGCACCGCCGGTATATTCATTATAGTCTATGCGGTAAATAAGCAGATTCTTGAAATATAGCTGAACATGGCCTTCGATACCTTTGTAATAAGAATACCATGCTTCCATGGTGGCGTCATCCTCTTTCTCCTGTTCATCTTTTTGGTACATCGGTTCCAAATCCTTGAGATAATCACTGACGTACTTTTCGGTATATTTCTTAACGGCTTCTTCGGGCTTCATCGTCATGTACTTTTCACCGAAGCAGGCGGAGAGGAAGAAAGTATTCAAGCTGTCTTTCAATTTTACGTCGGATGATTGGGTAGCATATGCAAAGTTGATGACAAGGTTACATGCCGGTTTGGCGGTATCTCCAAAGAGATGGGCCGTTTCGTTTACTTGTATGCTATCAAACTCCAACGCTCCGGCGTTTTTGTTCATGATGTTACCACAAGAAAAGAAAAAACCACTTGTCGCAAGCAGAAGGACAAGTAAGCTGACAGTTTGCTTTTTCATATCGAATTTTGTTTATAAATCATCATATTAATGAAAAATCTTTATCGACAAATATAGAACTAATTAACGAACTGCACGCATAAAAAAGAAAAATTAATTGCGTGGGATGATTAAAACAAACTAATCATTCCGGTTGTTGCATAGACATATATTGAAGAACAACTTTCTAATAATAATTTGAATGAGTCATATATTAAATAAAGAACAAAGACATAACCATGCTTATTACCGTCTGAAAGAAAAGGTTATTGGTACATGGATTTTTACGATACTTTTGTTGGGGATTTCTATGTTTTCCATATATATACCTTATAGCCAAGAGATACAAATGGTATTGGCTGCTATAGTGATGGTCTTCTTTGGAGTTTCTTTTTATACAGGTGCATGGGATCAAGCCCGTTTAGGGCGAAGTAATATGGATACGCTGGTTGCACTGAGTACTTCTGTTGCTTTTCTGCTTAGTGTATTCAATACTTTCTTTCCTGAATTTTGGTACAACCGCGGTCTGGAGCCCAGTGTCTATTATGAAGTCCCTGTCGTTTTAATAGCTTTCATCCTTACTGGTAAGTTAATGGAAAAGCGTACTGGTTATTTCCCTGAAGGACAACGTATAGACGATCGGATTGCGGGACTTTGCATACCGATAGTACTGTTTTTGTCGGCTCTCACTTTCTTTATCTGGATTTTTCTTGGTGGGATCTCTGTGGTAGCTCATGCTTTGTTGGCTGCTCTTTCAATATTGATAATAGCTTGTCCGTGTGCGTTAGGATTGGCTATTCCTATGGCGTTGATTGCCGGCATAAGTAAGGCTGCCGATAACCATGTATTAGTAAAAGACGCCATCGCATTGGAACAGATGAGTAAAATAGATGTAGTCGTATTCGATAAAACAGGTACATTGACTGAGGGACATCCTTCGGTTACTGGTTGGTTATGGGCACAGGCTGAAGAAGAACATTTTAAAAAAGTACTGTTAGCTGCCGAACTGCATTCTAACCATCCGTTAGCCAAAGCTCTTATTCAGGCTTTGGAGTCAGAGCATGTGTGCCCTGTACAATTGGATGGTGTTGAAGATATAATTGGAAAAGGAATAAAAGTAGCTTATGAAGGGGAGGAATATTGGGTTGGCAGTCACAAATTACTGAAAGATTTTCGGGCTAATCTTTCTGATCTTTTAGTTGAGATGTTAGTGGAGTATGAGTCTGATGGTAATAGTATTGTCTATTTCGGGCGGGAAAATGAACTGCTCGCTATCATTGCGCTCAAAGATCAGATGAAGATTACTTCTGTTGAGGCAGTCAAGGAACTGCGTGGACAAGACATTGATATCTGTATGCTTACGGGAGACGGTGAACGTACTGCTTCTGCTGTAGCCGGAAGTTTGGGTATTCTCAATTTCATTGCCGATGCTATGCCAGAGGATAAAGAAGATTTTATTCGTGAACTTCAACTTCAGGGCCGAACCGTTGCTATGGTAAGCGACGGTATGAGTGATACGCAAGCTCTTTCTTGTGCAGATGTCAGTGTTATTATGACTGAAGATACCGACGTGGTGGATGAAGCAATGGTTACTTTAAAGACTTCGGATTTGCTGCTGCTGCCGAAGGCTTTCCGTATCTCGCACCAAACTGTCAGTTTGATGAATAAGAATCTCTTTTGGGCTTTTATCTATAATATAATAGCTATTCCTGTAGCTGCCGGATTGCTTTTCCCGGTCTATGGTCTTTCGCTGACTCCATTGCTAGTAAATGCAGTAATGGCATTGTCGTGTTTGTCAGTCATGCTCAATAGCCTTCGATTGCCTTCAAATCACTAACCATTTTTTAGCTATTCCTATATTCTAAAGGACTCATCCCCATATGCCGTTTAAAGTACTTTCCAAAGAAGGAGGCACTAGGGAAGTTCAAGGAATAAGCAATTTCCTGAATGGTCATGTCGGTCGATTTGAGTTTGGCTTTTACATCTACCATGACGACGTGGGCAATGATATCGAGTACGTTTTTTCCTGTAACCTGCTTGATTGTGGTACTAAGGTGTTGTAAAGAAACCCCTAATTTATCGGCATAAAACTGTGCACGACGTTCGTTTGTATAATTTTCAATGACAAGCTGAACCAGTTCACGGCATATTTCCTCTTTACGGCTTTTAGTGTTCTTTTGTTGTTTCGGATGAACTCTGTATAGTTTATCTATACCGTAAAGAAGTATATTCAGAGTACCTTGTGCCATTTTGGTATCCGGTGGGAATGGACCGGTAGTGATGCGCGCCCACAGCGCAAAGTAGTCCTTTAGGTAGGAAGCTACTATTGGATCGACATTCATTACAGGGTACTCTAATATCGTAGAGAAAGAACTTAGAGTAGACTGGATGAGATTAACCCCGTTTAAGCAATGCGATGAGAAACCAACGAATCCCAAACATACCTTTTCTTTTTGTTCGTAGAACTGGATAATAGTTCCGGGTAACAGAGTGACAAAGTCTCCTTGCTTTATTTCAGTGTCCATCAGGTTAATAGATACTTTGATAGAACCTTCTATGCAGAGGGCGAAGATACAAGCTTTTAAACGGCACGATTGCTTGTAGATATTAAGAATGTCTTCTGTTACTTCCGTCCATGCAATCATATCTACGGGTAGATCGACTTGTGGAAATTCCATACGCGTTGTCGTTTTAGGTTTGCACAAAGGTACATTTTTTTTCTAAACAAGTAACAGAAGATATTCTATTTTCAATTGAAATGTTGCTATTTTAGAACGTTACATCCATTTTTACTACAAAGGTACGGGGGGCACCAATTGCCATAGGACGATAACTATATTCTTTGTTCAACAAGTTATTTATCATAAACTGGAAAGCTACTTCTTTGGTTGCTTTCACTCCGAGTCTCAGGTCTATGGTGGTGTAAGCAGTGTTATGCTTTTTCCAGTAGGAAGTCAAAGTCTCACCATTGGAATAGCCAAAAAGGATACCGCGTACATAGTCCAGTAAATCACGCTGGGTTTTGGTACGTTCGTCCAGCATAATGTAATCAACGGCTAAAATTTTACTCTTCCAGTTTACATTGGCGCCTAAGTTGATACGCTTCCATTGAAAATCAAGAGTAGCTTTGAAACTATGTTTCGGGCGATATTTCAGATATTTGCTATTATTGCTCTTCTCTTTCATTTGGAGAGGATCGGTATAAGTATCCTCTAAAGCGTTGCGTTCTTTATAGTCGGCATCACGTGGTTCGGTGTACACATAGCCTAGATTATAAAGCAATTTGGCATTCTTATTAAAGGTGTACATACCATTGGTACTGATTTCCAATCCATAAATCTGAGCTTTAGACACGTTGTGGAATTGAGCACCTATACCAAAGCCTTTACCATCTTTCAACATTTTCAATGCATTGTCTATGCTGTTTATCATACTGAGATCGGAATTATTAAACAGGCCGAACTGGAATTCTATCATATCTTTGTACTGCGTATAGAATGCGGCGATATCGGCAAAACCTTGCAGGTTACCAATTTTATAGCCTTGTTTGAAGCCAAGTTCGGCATTGAAACCTTTCTCTGGCTGCACATTATGGTTAGGGTATACGCCTACACCACCGATATCTTTGCGTAGATATTTTTCAGTGATAGACGGATTGCGGTAACCCTGCCCGAAGCTGGCGCGCAGGAAGCTGTAATCGGCAAGCTGATAATTCAGTCCGGCACGGAATACAGGACGAAAAGGGATGTGGCTTCCAAATACTTGGGTATCGGCTTCCCGATAGTGTTTGTCAATCCGGTAATATTCGGCACGTACGCCCGCAGATACGCTGAGGCGCTCCCAAAAACGTTGATCGTATTGGAAAAAGGCGGCGATATTATCACTTTCATGTACCTCTTTGTTTGCTCCTGTAAAAGTACGGATATGATCGAAAGTCATTCCTGTGGTGATTTGAGCACCTCCTTCCCACTGTTTATTGAACTGATAGTCTAAGTAGTAATTATTATTTTTATCTGTTCGGGTAGGAGCCTGTTTGAGTTCCGGGTTGAGTATGCCTGATAGCCATGGAACGAGATCACTGGGCAGTTTACCATTAAGCAATCCGCCTAAATCAGATGGTAATCCATTGCTCATTACCCATGAAATGAGGTCACAATAATCAGCGGTGGTTGCATCAGGAAATATATTTCCCAAGGAACCGAATGCACCGTCAATCAAATCATTTATATTATTGCTTCCCAGCCATTTCACTAGTCCGGTAATCAAAGGTTGAAGGGCTGTGTAATCTCCTCCGGCAATGTTTTGTATGACCTTTGCATCTGTGCCCATATTGCCTAGAATATCAGAGATTGAAGCTGATTGTGTGGGACGTACCATATTATCTGCACTGTGATAAAAGCGTGCTTTTACTTTATGAGAGATTCCTTTTTCGGGGTTAGTGAAATTAAAGAAAGGATCGATACGGAATGTATTGGACTCTCGTCCCATATTGGTGAAAGGAGAGGGACGGTAAGCTTCACTGGGTGAACGCCAAATAAAGAAATCCCCATAACTGTTGGATAGGAAATCTACATTAAATCCATAATTCATTACTTTCATACCCATATCCGGCTGATGATAAGTCAGGTTACCGCCCATGCGGAAACGTTTGTTGTAACTTTGCTGGCGATAACCTTCATCGGTAAACAGATTCAGTCCGCCACTTACGTCAAAGTTACCGATACGGCGTGAATGGGTGAGGTCGAAACCTTCGTAAAGGGGGTTGCGCACACCACTGAACAAACTATTGCGCAGTACCGGTTTTACGGGATATTTATCTTCTTTCCAGAAACTCTTGTCACTCCATTGGTATTCGTCGTTCTCCGCATCGCCATATACACCGACGTATGCGCTGAAGCGGGTTTTCGGTGTCAGTCCCGGACGGGCGGTACGTATATTGATGATACCGTTCAAGGCTGACGAACCGTATAATACGGAAGAAGCGCCCTTGATCACTTCTACCTGCTCGATGTTTTCGAGGGGTACGTTATTCCAGTTGATTTCTCCCGTTTTAGGATTCAGCGTACTCATTCCGTCTACCAGAATTTGGCTACGTGCACCTACTCCGTAGGTCCATCCGCTACCACCACGCATGGAAGGCTGTTTATCTACAATATCTACTCCGGGAAGTGTACGAAGGGTAGAGGAGATATCTGTCGGTGCTTGGCGGGCAATATCTCCTGATTTGACTACATCCATAGAGACGGTAACATCGCTCAACTTCTGCTCAAAACGTCCTGCACTGACCACTACTTCTTCCAGTAGCTTGGTGCTTTCTTTCATATAGACGTCTTTGATGACAATTTCACGTTTATTGATCACAATAGGCATTAGCACATCTTCATAACCTACATAACTGAAAACAAGGTCAACTCCTCCTTCTGGAAGTTTGATTTCATATTCTCCGTTGATGTTGGATACTACTCCCTGATTGCCGTGAAGCTTATAAGTGACGGCTGCTCCTACCAATGGTTCATTGGTCTTTGCATCGTATATATGTCCTTTAAGGGTTTGGGCAAAACTATTCCCAAATCCAATAAGACTAATTAATAAAGTTAGGATATGTAGTTTTTTCATTTTTCTTATTTTTTATTGCTTTGTACAAGCTCTAAACCAAATTCGATTTTTTGGGGCGAAAGGAAAGCTTTCGAAATTCCATCTAAAAACGCAGAGATTATGCTTCCTAATGCTTGCATATCCTCTGGAAGCATACTAATTACTAATGGACTCAAGTCTGGAAGTAATTTAGCTATAGGAGTAAATTCTTCTTTATCTAAATAAATATGAGTGTGCCCCTCTTTTGAGGTAACAAGCATTGGAATTCCTGTAGTTAACCAATTAAAAAGTGCTTTGAAAGAGTATCATTGATATTGATCAGAAATCCAAGTGTGTCGTTGTTTAGACTTTGATTAAGGGTAGTTAGTAGTTCTTTCAATTTCATCGGATCCATTTGAGAGATAGCATCAATGATTGCATTAATTATATTTGCATCTATATGCTTGTCGCTAGCTATTTGAGAAATTATATTGGCTAAGTTTAATTTTAATATAAACTTGTCATTTTTCTGATGCCAGTTGGCAAATCCTTTAGGAGATGGAATGTATTTGCGATTAGCAATATGAGGAGTGATCATATCTTGTGTCAGTGGAACTGAGAGAAAGCCAAAAATAGTTTCCATATCTAGTCCTGATAGTGGTTCATTAGAATAGGAGGCTGTTATATTTCCATCTGCTCTTAAAGTTATATCTTGTAAAACTTGTGGTAAGATATAGCTTAAAATGTTTTGAATTGCATTACCCCATGTCTGAGTTGTGGCTCCGCTTTCTGAAGCTTCTATGTCTGCATAAAAATAGCATGATGCATTTAAAACTTGTCCATCAACTTCTTGCCATGTATATTCATCTCCCCATATATCCCCCACCACAATCCTTTTGATACCGTTAATAACTGTAGGTAGTTTGTAGGTGTTTGCCCATAACTCAGCATTACCCATTTGAAGATTGGATATATTTAATGTTAACTGCCCTTTTGTGACACGCCCTTCGTATCTAAAGGAGGTTAAAGTGTTCTCTCCCATTCCACTCCCGGAAAAAGAATATCCTTCCTCATCTTCGGAAAGAGGGATGGATACCATTTTTAATTCTTTCTCTCCCGGTAAAATATCATAAAGAGTAACAATAGCTGTTTCTCCGGTTACAGTACTAAAGTCTACAGATTTTCCAATCATCGTTTCTCCATTATAGGTAAGAATTAAGTTTGGATTGGGATTTGATAGCTTGTTTGAATAATTAGCTGTCACATCTACCGGAGCCGGTCCGTAATGATCATTATCACAAGATGTCAGTAAACTGAGCGTTATGACAAGGAAGCCTGTCATTAAAATAGATATCTTTTTCATTGTTCTTTCTTTTTGATGGTTAAGATAATTATTGTTGAATAGTGAGATCGACTCCTATTTCCATTTTGTCTAATAATGTGGTAACTTCTTTTAAATCCATTTTCAATAATGACGAAATGATATTGACGAACGGTGTAAGACTTTCTTTATTGAAATAGATATAGGTATGATCCTTTGTTGTTTGGCTGATTTCCATTGGAATACCATTCTTTAGCCATGACATTAGCATAGTGAAAGTGACATCGTCTACCTTTAAAATATACGTCAGTATTTGATTATTCAGAACAGTATTGAGAGCGCTTAATGCTAGTTTCAATCGTACTGGATCAGATTTGATAAGTGTTTCGCTAATGCCGATGATGAGTTGGTTATCTATTTCTTGTCCATTATTTTGAGTAATAAGGGAGATGATGGCGGGTATGTTCAATTGTAATACAAATGAATTATCATCTGTTTGATTCCAATAAGCTAATCCTATAGGGGAAGGAACATAGGTACGTTGTCGAAGCAGGCTTTTAAACTCTGCGTCTGTTTTATTTGCATTGGCAATCTCTATAATTTCATCAAGGTTTATGGAACTGGTAGTATAATTGGCAGTAACAAGCCCATTTCTCTCTAACGTTAAATCTTTCAATATATAAGGAAAAAGTACGTCTAAAACATTGGTTGCAGTCTGTTTTATTTGTAGGATGATTGGTTTTATCGATTCGTTTTCTTCTTTTACTGTTATGTTTACATAACTAGCTCCACTATTGCGTACTGTTACTTCTTCGGTTGTTGTATGTGAGTAGGCGGGGAATACGTATGTATTCGCAACAGAACCGTAATGAGCCATCGTCACCTCAAGTGACAATTGCATAGCTTTCGGTGTAATTCTACCGCTATATTTAACTTCAGCCCCTGTTTTCGTAACGCTCGTCCCATTGAATGTATAAGCATCTTTTTCTCCACTTTCATTCAATTGCACATCATTGATTGGAGTTGTGTTTTCTCCCGGAATTACATCGTTTAATGTCAGTGTTCCTGTCTCACTGTCTTCCGTTTTAAAGTTGACTGTTTTTCCAGCCAATTTCTCTCCACTGTAGGTTAGGTCTAAAGTGTATGGCTTGATATACGAACCATATTCCTGGCTGATTTCTCCCGGCCAAAAGAGTTTGTCGTTGTAGGTTTTCTCGCAGGAAGCCAAGAGTAATGCCATACAGGCGACATAAAATAGTTTCTTAGAAGTTTTCATTCTCTTTTAGTTTTTATTAGAATATTAATTAAAACTCTGCAAAGGTCGTTTAATGTTTATTTGCTATCAAGCTCCATATTTGGGATTCAATGTTCTATATTTACTATTTTAATTCGTATAATCTAATGAAATATTAAATAGATGTTCCATTTATTAGATATGTTGTTCTATTCTTAATGTGCTATAACAAAGGTCTCAAAAGAAAAACTATCTTTGGGCAACTTAATTTTTTTGATTATGATAATAGATGGTAATCTTCCTAAATTTGATCTTCCTATTGATTTTATAGCGGATGATAGTATTACTGGTGATATATTAAATATGTATAGTCGATTTCCCTGTCAGATAAAAGCCGGGCTTTTTATACTTTGTACGGAGGGAACTGTTCGTGCCACCATAAATTTGTTGGAGGTAGTCATTCGTCGAAATGACTTTATCACTCTTCTTCCTAATTCATTTATCCAAATACATGAAGTATCTTCGGATACTCGTGTTTGCTTTGCCGGATTTTCTTCTGACTTTGTCGCCTCAGTGAATTATGTCGATTCGTTGTTGGGCTTATTGCCAAACATACTGAATACTCCGGTTGTTCCTTTACCGGAAGAGATTGCAACTTTGTTTCGTAATGCTTATAGCTTATTAATCAGGGCTTATTCTTTGCCTAATACATTGGAAAATAAAGAAATCCTTCGTTCTATTCTTACCATCTTTTTTCAAGGAGTGAAAGAGTTGTATAGTCGACAACAAACAGTAGTGAATGAACCTCTCAAACGTGAACATGAATTATATCGGCAATTTGTTCAAATATTAATGGCGAATTACACAAAAGAGCATGAAGTTGCTTTCTATGCTGATAAATGCGGAGTGACACCGGCACATTTCTCCAGTACAATTCGAAAGGCAAGTGGGCATAGTCCGTTGGTGATTATTACAGGTATGATAATAATGAATGCTAAGGCACAATTAAAGTCTACCCGTTTACCGGTGAAAGAAATAGCATTCTCGTTAGGCTTTAGCAATTTGTCTTTTTTCAATAAATATTTTCGGAAGCATGTAGGGATGACTCCACAGGAATATAGAGAGAAGTAATTATGAAATAAAAGAACGGGATTCCTGTACATTTGATGTAGGGATACCGTTCTTTATTAGTCAGTTATGTTTTTTAATACTATTTTCTGGCAGACTTATTTGATACCCAGTTTCTTGGCAATTTCCTTAGGAAGTGCATCCTTGTGTACTAGAATATTCATAGTCTTATAAGCAACAAAGGCTTTGGAGGCATACCAGATACCGTTATATTTGCCGGCTTTTCCCCAAGAATTCTTTACCATGAAATATTCTTTCCCTGTCTGATCTTTGGCGATTCCATAGATTTGCATTCCGTGGTCATCTGTTGTTTCCCAGTTATCAAAAGCAGCCTGACGCATTTCTTGAGTAATTTCCATTTCCGGTGATGGTTTGCTACTCAATTCTCTGCGTTTGTCGGCAGGAGTCATACCTGTCCAACGGGCCATATCCGAACCTGAAAGTTCAGCTCCTTTGATGATTTCCGGCATAACGTCGGTACCATTGCGGCTGAACCCTTGTTCACTGACATCACTACCCCATGCAAAAGTATATCCTTTCTTTACGGCATTGTCCATTACAGCCATCAGTTCATCGATTGGCAGGTTGTATGACAGACCGTTACGCCAATTATCCTGAACTTCTACGGCAAATTGAGTATAGAACGGATGATGAGTATAAGAAGTCAGTGATACATAGTCATCGCAGTTCAGACCAAGTGATTCGGCGAAACTTTTCGGCGTATATTCTTTTCCTTTGTAAGTGAACTTCTCAGGACATTCTCCCAAATATGTATCATAAATAGCTGTCAGACCGTTTTTCCAAACCGGAGTCAATTTGCTTAACTTGCCTTTGGCTATTGCATTAATGTATCCTTCGGCAACTGCGTCCAGTTCATTGTGCACCGGTAGAGTATCACCATACATGATACCCGGCATTACTTCTTGCGGAACGATACCGTAATTCTTAATACAATACATCACATCATAGAAACTTCCACCCGGTGAGAAAGAACTGTCACCATGATAGCGTACATAATTCACTCCACGGTCTTCCATCGTTTTGTGTACTACAAACATTTCAGAAAGGTCATATTCACCTTTTCCTAGCCGGAGTAATTCGGACTCTACGAATCCAAGAGTAGAGAAACTCCAGCAGGTGCTCGAACGGTTCTGGTTCTTAATGGAAGTAATCGGATTTTCTTTCACTGTCGTGAAAACGAAGCCCTCTTCGGGTTTTGCGTCTTGTGCCATTGTGCTCAGGCTGAATAGGCCTAGAGCAGCGATAAGGATACTCTTTTTCATTCTTATGACATTAATATTAAATTTGTTTTGGTTGCAAATATAAGGATTCCTCTTTTGATAACCATCCGTTTGAATTAATATGTATAAAAAAAGAATGAATATTAGTATATTGGGGTACAAAAATACCGCTTTGTTCTAACAACAAAGCGGTATAGGTAGATGCATCATTAGATGCGTGTTATTCTTTCTTTTCCTTATCCTTGGATGTTACTATGTAATCTTCTTTAATGAATTCATCATAGACACGTTTCGGATGGTCAAACGGTGCAGTTCCGTTTTTCTGTTCGTTGAAGTTTTCCCGGCGGAATTGTTTTAATTTCAGATTGTCTTCTGCGTACTCTCTAAGTTTTTTAGGCTCGTTTCCATAAAGCGAACTTTCGGTCACATCGGAATTGAGCAAACTCTCTTTGGGGGTAATAGTCGGCAGAAGTACTTGTTCCAATAGTCCACGATAGGCTCCGTTATATTCGCACCATACGATGTCATTGGTTACGAATATGCGATAGGAGTACTTTGACCATGCGGTTTTGATTTCAATGGACGTAGCATAAATCTCAATAGTGGCTTCTGAACCATACGCCTGGTCACGGATCACAACGGTCGTCCGACCGCTAAGTTCTTCCTTCACGGAAGTTTGCCATTTTTCGGAATTCATGATTTCTTCGATGATTTCCGGCAAATTTTCTTTAATCTCAAACTGTATTCTCATGGTGCTTGCCTGCGGGCAGGACTTTTTAAATTTTTCCTCCTTAAACAATTAAGCTAGCCTAAAGTTACATATATTGAACCGAAAAAACAAGTATCTGTTTAAATATTTGCTATTTTTGCCCAACAATCAGCCTTTTTGTTTGAATTTGTCATAAATATGCAATAAAAGACAAAGGCTTGTTTATGCAACATAGAGTGTGAAAACGAGAATGGGAGTAAGGATATGAAAGATTTGAAAGTAGATGAATCTATAGGATTGGTATTGGAAGGCGGAGGTATGCGCGGTGTGTTTACTTGTGGTGTACTCGACTATCTGATGGATCACAATATTCGTTTTCCTTATACGATAGGAGTATCGGCAGGAGCGTGTAATGGGTTGTCGTATGTTTCCCGTCAACGGGGACGTGCCAAATACAGCAATATTGACTTGTTGGAGAAATACAACTATATCGGTTTGAAGTATTTACTCAAGAAGCGTAACATTCTCGATTTCGATTTACTTTTCAATGAGTTCCCCGAGCATATCCTTCCTTACGATTATGAAACTTATTTTGCTTCATCCGATCGTTTTGTGATGGTGACTACGAATTGCGTGACGGGAGAGGCCAATTACTTTGAAGAGAAGAAAGATAAAAAGCGAGTGATCGATATCGTTCGTGCTTCCAGCAGTCTGCCTTTTGTTTGCCCTATTGCTTATGTAGACGGTATACCGATGCTCGATGGAGGAATTGTAGATTCCATTCCCCTGCAACGGGCTATTGCGGATGGTTACACACATAATGTCGTTGTGCTTACCCGTAACAGGGGTTATCGGAAAGATTCGAAGGATATTCGCATTCCGGCATTTGTTTATCGGAAATATCCGAAGTTACGTGAAGCGTTGAGCCGTCGTTGTGCTGTTTATAATGAACAATTGGAAGTGGTGGAGCGTATGGAAGACGAAGGAAAGATTATCGTTATCCGTCCATTGAAGCCTGTGGTGGTAGACCGTATTGAAAAGAATGTGCGCAAACTAACGGAATTTTATGAAGAGGGATACGCGTGTGCACAGGCTTTGTCTCATTATTTTTCTACTTTTTCCCCCGATTAATTCGATTTTAAGTCTTTATTAATTCCTTTTAGTGGGATTTATTAAGGGGCGCTCCTTTACTTTGCTGAAAAATAGTATTGGAGAACTTTTAATATAACATGAAAAACAAAGGAATATGGTAAAAAGATTTAGTTGGTTGGTTTTTTGTTTATTGTTTTCAGTAGGTATAACAGCCAAAGGTGGAGGCAGGCAATATAACTCTTATAAGGGGTTAGTGATGGCCGGTTATCAGGGGTGGTTCAATACCCCTGATGACGGCTCCGGCCGCAGCTGGCATCATTATAATGGTCCGAAGGGTTTTCGTCCCGGTTCCTGTTCAGTTGATTTTTGGCCGGAAGTGTCGGAATATAAAAAACTCTATAAGACAGAGTTTACTTTTGAGGATGGCAAACCAGCATCAGTCTTTTCTTCTTATGACGAATCTACAGTCGAACTTCATTTTAAGTGGATGAACCAATATGGGTTGGATGGAGTATTTATGCAACGCTTTGTTTCCGAAATTCGGAATGAAAGCGGATTGAAACATTTCAATAAAGTCCTCAATTCGGCAATGAAGGCAGCAAATAAATACGAACGGGCTATCTGTGTGATGTATGACTTGAGTGGTATGAAGCCGGGAGAAGAAGGGTTGTTATTAAAAGATATTGCAGAAATCGCACGTCAATATTCTATAAAAGATCATGTCAAGAATCCGTCTTATCTATATCATAATGGGAAACCGTTGGTTACCGTATGGGGAGTTGGATTTAATGATAACCGACGTTATGGGCTGAAAGAGGCGGAGCGTATTATTGACGGTTTAAAATTGCAAGGATTCAGTGTAATGCTTGGAGTGCCTACCCAATGGCGCGAACTGAAAGGAGATACAGAATCAGATCCCCACCTTCATCAGCTTATCAGAAAATGCGATATCGTGATGCCTTGGTTCGTAGGACGTTATAATGAAAACACTTATCCAAAATTTCAAAAATTGGTAGAGGCGGATATCCAATGGGCAAAGAAGAATCAAGTGGATTATGCTCCATTGGTATTTCCGGGTTTCTCGTGGGACAATATGAAAGGTCAAGATCACAATTCATTCGTTTGGAGACTATAATCCGGCGGGTCGTTTACCGCTGACTTATTACAAGTCTTTGGAGGAACTTTCACCCTTTGATGATTATGATATAACCAAAGGACGTACTTATCAGTATTTTAAGAAAGACGTGCTCTATCCGTTTGGCTACGGACTTAGTTATACGACTTTTAAATATAATAATCTGGAAGTAACTGATGCGGGAAAAACGATGAATGTATCATTCACGTTGAAAAATGCAGGTAAGCGGGCTGGCGATGAAGTGGCGCAAGTTTACGTTAAATTGCCGGAAGTCGCAGGTGGTATGCAAGCTATCAAACAGTTGAAAGGTTTCCGACGTATTGCTTTAAAGGCAGGAGAAAGTAGGAAAGTAGAGATTACGGTTGATAAAGAGTAACTTCGGTATTGGGATGAAAAACAGACCTGTTTTGTTGTGCCGCAAGGTTCGTTTACTTTTATGGTAGGAGCTTCATCCTGTGATATTCGTTTGGAGAACACTACAATTTTGTAGTGTTCGTCATCTTAAAGTAGTTTTCGTTATCATGTGATAAAAAGGAAGGGTATCTTGAAAATAGGAGGAGATGGTAAATATTAGGATGAAATATCGTTTAATATCTGATTAATTATACCTGCTCTTGCTTTTCATAGATAGATTTCGTATCTTTATAGTTTTTACTCCTTTTGAAAAGGAGTGGTTGTCTTATAAGGTGACATTCGTCACGTTATAAAGTGCCATTTATCCCTTTGCAAGGTGACAATGGTCACGTTATAAGGGGACCACTTCCCGGCTACATAAAAGTACCTAGTTTTTCGCACTGAAAGTTTTTAATCTCCGCACTGAAAAGTCTTATACAATAAGAGATTTCGGATAAGAATCAATGAGAAACCCTACCGTAAATAGAAGCTTTTAGGCTTATTGCTTTACGGTAGGGCTTTTTCAAAATAAGGTTGAGTTCTGATATAAGAATACTTTGTTACCATAAAAACTATGTCAATGCACTCATGTATAAAGATGGGGAATACCATTTGTATTTTCAATATAATCCATCAAATAGCACTCTATGCAACATATATTACAGCCTTTGAAACATTTTTTTTAGTCGATTGATATAAATCAACCGTAATTTGCATCATCGATAAAGATAAAATTCGTACTTTTAAATTAATAACATCAAACTAATGCTCAGTATTATGAAGAACAAAAAACTTCTTTGCAGCGTTTGTTTCCTGTTTACTTTCATGTCAGCCCTCTGCGGGCAAAACATAACAGTGAAAGGAAACGTTACTTCCAAAACGGATGGCCAGCCGATTATTGGCGCTTCCGTCATTGAGACTATATCCACAACTAATGGAACGATTACCGATTTTGACGGTAACTTCACGCTTTCTGTTCCTACTAATGCTACTTTAAAGATTTCGTATATCGGTTATAAGCCCGTGACTGTGAAAGCGGCTACCTCTATCCAAGTTTTATTGGAAGAAGATACGCAAATGGTGGATGAAGTGGTGGTGACAGGTTATACTACTCAGCGTAAAGCCGATTTGACCGGTGCGGTATCTGTGGTAAAAGTTGATGAAATTCAGAAACAAGGTGAAAACAATCCGGTAAAAGCACTCCAAGGGCGTGTTCCCGGTATGAGTATTACTGCTGATGGTAATCCAAGTGGTACGGCTACTGTTCGTATTCGTGGTATCGGTACATTGAACAACAACGACCCTCTTTATA
>OHCC01000856.1_pt1 | contig 16710 bp, 7 predicted proteins | sample 1577521 | NCBI WGS metagenome assembly OHCC01 (sample SAMEA3879533, study PRJEB24766) | human gut metagenome | biome: human-associated habitat; feature: feces | place: USA | collected 1985/1987
ACATCCGGCAACTCTCCCTTTATCACTTCACCCGACAGGGATATTCTATTCAACTCACGGGTATACAAATGAAATCCATATCCCAGAATTTGTACAATCGATGAATCTTTTGGATTGAAAAACCGATTATGTTGTGTATAAGAAGACTGCCTTTTCCGTTGGATAGGAATAGACCAACTTTTTGTTTGAAAATTAAAAAAAGACAAATTCTCCCCATCAGGCTTCTCAAAGTCATAATAAACCAACTGGCTACCTTTATCTTTCAAAGGAACAAAAAGAAACTGGTTAGTGATCCGATTTACATCAATCAATGGCGAGAAAACATATTCTTTAGTTGTACTCCGTATTAAATCATATTTGACAATACGATCTTTTGCAATAAAATAACATGCCGACTGATCTTCACACGGGACAGGAAAAGTCTTGGATGAATTTGGAGAACCTATTCCCAGTGCATCAATATTGGTAGAAGGACGTTCAAGGGGAGTTATCACTGACTTGGACGGAACATTTGTGATAGAAGTCTTGCCAACAGATAAACTAGTCGTTTCTTTTCTTGGAATGGAAACGCAGACTATTTTGGTGGGTAAGCAAACAAATATCGTAGTTAAAATGCAACCCCAAACAGCAGAACTTGACGAAGTTACCGTAGTAGCATATGGTAAACAGCGAAAAGCAAGCGTTATTGGTGCCATCAATACAGTTTCGATGAATGAGCTGAAAATGCCTGTTGCTAAATTGAGTTCCGGTTTGGCCGGACAGTTGGCTGGTATAGTTGTCATGCAGCGTTCAGGTGAACCGGGTGCAGGTGCTGATTTTTGGATTCGGGGTATCAGTAGTTTCACCGGAAATACCAATCCTTTAGTGTTGGTTGATGGTATCGAAAGATCGCTGCACGATATCGATCCCGAAGAAATAGCTTCTTTCTCTGTATTGAAGGATGCAGCCGCCAGTGCTGTTTACGGTGTGCGTGGTGCCAATGGTGTGGTAATGATTGAAACCAAACGCGGTAAGATTGGTAAGCCTCAAGTGGATGTACGCTTTGAGCACTCCTTTACGCAACCTATCCAAGTACCGGAGTATATTGGTAGCGAGAAATACTTGCGTTTGATTAACGAAATGTATACAGAACAGGGAAGAGCTCCGTTTGTAAGCGAAGCAACCTTGTTGAATTATAGAAATCAGACTGATCCTGAATTATATCCTGATGTGAATTGGTGGGATGTTATTTCAAAAGATCATGCTGATAACACTAAGGCAAATATTAGTGTCAATGGTGGTACGGATATCTTACGCTATTCATTGGTAGCTGGATATTATGGCGAGAATGGTATCATTGAACGCGACAAGAATCAAGAATGGGATTCTTCATTGAAGGTAACCCGTTATACGGTTCGGTCTAATGTGGATGTAAACGTTACACCAACGACCCTGTTCCGTGCCAATGTGGGCGTATTCCTGCAAACCCGTAATGCTCCTCCGGGAGGACAAGAAACCAATACCGGCATTTTTTATCAGGCTATGCGTGTTCCTCCCTATGTGCATCCGGCTATTTATGCTGACGGGCGCATTCCTCGTGTTAATTACAAAGAAAATCCTTGGGCATGGGCCACTCAACGGGGTTATGAAAAAATGAACCATAATAAGATCGAATCACTCACTTCACTTGAGCAAGACTTGAAATTTATTACACCGGGGCTGAAGGCAAAAGTTACTTTTTCTTTTGATAAATTCTCAGCAAATTCGGTAACTCGTTCTAAAATCCCCTTTTACTATAACCCTGCAACATCACGCGATGAAAATGGCGAAATAGTAACAACTGTTCAAAACAATGACGGGCAGGAATTTTTGGGTTACTCCAAAGGAGCTGAATGGGGGGATCAGAGTATTTATCTGGAAGGTATGCTTTCCTATAATCGCGTATTTGCCCAAAAGCATGATATAAATGCTATGTTCCTCTATAATCAGAAGGATTATGATAAAGGGGAGGCACTTCCTTATAGAAGCCAAGGTATTGCAGGAAGATTCTCATATACTTATGACAGTCGTTACATTGCTGAACTAAACTTCGGATATAATGGATCTGAAAACTTTGCTCCCGGTAAGCGATTTGGTTTTTTTCCTGCTGTAGCAATAGGATGGATTATGTCACAGGAGAAGTTTATGCAACCTTTATCTAACCTAATTTCTAATTTGAAGCTAAGGGCTACTTGGGGTAAAGCAGGTAATAGTAATATTGGGGGAGACAGACGATTCTCTTATATTTCTACCATTGTAGATACCGGTTATTATTACTGGGGAACTGATGCCAATGTATATCGTTTGGGACGTTCAGAGGGTGAAATTGGTGTTCCCAATCTTACTTGGGAAACTGTAACCAAAATGAATGCAGGTATTGATTTGGGACTTTGGAACAATAGCGTGAACTTCATTGTGGATGTTTTCAAGGAAAATAGAGATGACATCTTTATGCAACGAAAGAATGTGCCAGGATCAGCGGGTTTTAATCGGAATATTTGGGCAAACTTTGGTAAAGTTGAAAATCAAGGCTTTGACATGTCACTGAATGTAAACCATCAGTTTAATAAAGATTGGTTTGTTTCGGCTATGGCAAACTATACATATGCACACAATAAAATAATAGAATTTGATGAGCCTGCTGCCATTGTAGGTACTTACCGCTCATGGACAGGCAAACCTGTTGGACAATTATTCGGTTTAATAGCCGAAGGGCTCTTTAATGAAGATGATTTTGATGCAAACGGTAAGTTGAAGGAAGGTATCCCTACACAGAACTTCAGTGATGCGAGCAATTTGCGTCCCGGAGATATAAAATACAAAGATATGAACGGTGACGGCGAAATTACTGCGGTAGATGAAACAGCTATCGGTGGGACACGTGTTCCTGAGATTATCTATGGATTTGGAGCTAATGTAAGATACAAGGCATTTGATCTGGGAGTGTTTTTCCAGGGAACCGGCAAGACTTACCAGTTATTGGGAGGTGAAACATGGTTACCGGGTTCTTCATTGGGTGCAGGAAATATCTACTCGAATATTGATGACCGTTGGACACCCGAGAATCCTAGCCAGAATGTGTTCTGGCCGCGTATGGGAGACAAGGCGGTTGCCAATAACGAACGTGCATCTACCTGGTGGCTACGTGATATGAGTTTCCTGAGATTGAAGAACGTGGAAATTGGATATACTGTTCCACGTATATGGACTAATAAATTAGGTGTACGCGATTGCCGCATCTTTGCCAGAGGAACCAACCTGTTGACTTTCTCTAAATTCAAGCTTTGGGATCCGGAGTTGGAGACAACCGACGGATTAAGATATCCTCAAATGAAATCTGTGTCAATAGGCATAAGCATCAATTTCAACAATTAAATAAGATACGTAATATGAAAAAACATAAATCTATAGTAACAACTGTACTGTTGTCGCTCACTATGGCACTAACCACAAGTTGTAACGACTTCCTTGATAAATCGCCGGACGATCAGTTGAATATGGAAATGATTTTCACGGATAAGATGAGAACCGAAGATTGGCTGGCAGGTGTATATTCGTCAGTACCAAGTCCCATGTGGGGATACTTCAAAGATCAGGGTTATAACATCATGGGAGACGATATCACTATTCCGCAAGACTGGTCGCCTTACGGATGGGCCAATGTATATGCTTATACTACAGGTAATTGGAGTCCTATATCAGCATGGAACCCATACTACTGGGTGGAACTTTCTAAAAGAATACGTTCGGGACTTATTTTCATGGAGCAGGTCAGGGTAATACCCAATAAAGATTTGACTGAATCGTATGTATTTCAAATGAAGAATGAAGTCCGCTTTTTAATAGCCTACTATTATTCGTTAATGATTGAATTGTATGGTTCCATTCCATTTACTCCGGGTGTGATTTATCCGGTGGATGCACCCGAATCAGAGCTAATGACTCCACAGGTGCCTTATGATAAGATAGTAGATTGGATTGACAAAGAACTGTTAGATGTTTCCAAGAATTTACCGGCAGTTTATCCAAGTAACAACAACTGGGGAAGAGCTACTTCTATTATGGCATTAGCCATTAGAGCAAAGACGCTTCTTTATGCGGCAAGTCCGTTGTTCAATGGAAATCCTGACCTCAAAGACTGGAAGAACTCCGAAGGGGAATCTCTTTTTGATCCTCAAGAAAAAACAGAGAAATGGGCAAAAGCGGCAAGTGCGCATTTAGAATTGATCAATGCCGCAGAAGCTGCAGGATATAAACTCTATTACGAGTATAATGCTGATGGTACGATAGATCCCTTCATGTCTTACTATAACATGTCATTGAAACGTTTCTCTGAAGGAAACAAAGAGATCGTATTTGGCAGGGCCGAAAATAGAGACCTTTACTATTGGCAAGACCATCATTTGCCTAAAGGTATAGGTGGAAATGCTGCAATGGGAGTCACTCAAGAACTTGTAGATGCATTTTATATGAGTAATGGAGAAGTACCTATTCTTGGTTATAACAATGACGGTTCTCCTATTATAAATCCCCAATCGGGATATGTAGAAAGAGGGTTTTCTACCGAAAATGAGTTAAGAGTAACCAAATGGCCCGGTGGAGGTCCTGCCAGTCTGGCGAACAAGGAAACCGGAATGAGCCCTGTAACTGAAGCCGGAACTTACAATATGTATTGTAACCGTGAGCCTCGTTTCTATGTTTCTGTCATTTTCAATGGTGCATGGTTGGGAGTAGCTAATCGTCATGTTGAGTTCCTGCAAGGTGGAAGAGATACGGATATGACTTTTGATTCTCCTCAAAATGGTTACAACGTACGGAAAAGAATTTCTTTGGACGTATTTCCAAGAGAGAAAAAGTATACGTATCAGCCAGGTATATTATATAGAATGGCCGATGCCTACCTAGGATATGCCGAAGCGTTGAACGAGTCTTTGGAAAGCCCCAATGGGGATGTATATAAATACGTGAACCTGATTCGGGAAAGAGCAGGAATTCCTGCCTTGAAAAAAGGCTTGAACAAGGAGGAAATGCGTGCGGCCATTCAACAGGAACGCCGGGTGGAGTTTAATTGCGAAGGCATTCGTTTCCATGATCTCCGCCGTTGGAAGCTAGGCGAAAAGTATCTGGGAGGTAAACTATATGGAATGAATCATGATGGTTCCGAGAAAAGTGATGATGTGAATAACCCGAAAGCATTCTACAAAAGAACGTTTTACAAGAGCCGTACTTTCAACAAAAGAATGTACTTATGGCCAGTTCCACAAGCCCAAATGGATATTAACCCCAAATTGAGACAAGCTCCAGGATATCAATAAATAATGAAGATAGACTATGAAAACAAATAAATTCATATTTAATATAATGGTGTTGGTACTCATGATGTTTGCATCCTGTTCGGATGATAATAATGTCGACTTGTCCAACCGTAAATTTGTACGTATCGACCAGTCTTCTATTTCCATGTCAATTGGCGAGAAGATGAAAGTTACTGCAACTGTTGACACTATAGAAGGAGATGCGTATAAACTTTCATGGAGTGTATTAGATCCAAATATTGCCAAAGTAGATAACTCGGATAATAATAAAGGAATAATTACAGCTATTGCAGCAGGTAAAACTGTAATCAAGGTAGAAAGTACAGATGGAAAGTTGATGTACTTTGCTGACCTTACAGTTGCAGCAGGTGCTCCTGCGATTAAAATTCTGACTATAGGAAGTGGTTCGGGAAATGATGCTACAGCAAGCTACTTGCAAAACTTGGTAAAAGCTGCTGGTAAATCTTTGGTTATAGGAAATTTGTATTTAGACGGTGCATCTTTGGAGGACCATAGTAAAAATATCAGCCAGAATCAAGCAGTCTATAAATATAGCCGAATTGCTTTAGATGGAAGCGTGAATCTGTTGGATGACAAACAGATAAAAAGTGTCTTGCAGAGCGAGAACTGGGATTATATTTCTATTGAAGAAAACATGCCGTTGGCAGGTAAAGCAGAAGGTTATCAGGCTTACTTATCCGATATTTTGGAACAGGTGAAGAAGTATGCTACTAATCCGGATGTGAAGTATGTGCTTCATCAACCTTGGGCTTATGCTAAGAACGCTACAGATGCTGGGTTTGCAAACTATGAAAGAGATCAAGAAGCTATGTTTCATGCAATTGCCAATGCTGTGGCTGGGGTTGCTTCAAAAGTGGATATCATAGTTTCTTCCGGAACTGCTATTCAAAATGGGCGCACCAGTTATGTTGGCGAGGATATGCTGAAAGATGAACGTAGTTTGAATCCGAATATCGGACGGTTCATTACGGCTTGTACCTGGTATGAGACATTGTTTGGAGGCGATATCACCAGCAATGAATATATGCCGGAAAGTTTATCCAAGTTTGATACCAGACTCGCTAAAGAAGCAGCCCATCAAGCAGTGAAGAATCCGAAAGAGGTTACTGTACTGGAGGATTATTTAGAGAAGGTAAATGATTTTGTATTGGAAGTTCCTATTTACATTGATTTCGGTGAGATATTCTCGCCGGCTCCATTCAATAACTTCAGGCATCCGTCCGATCAGGTTTTGGGCAATCTGAAAGATGAGAAGGGAGATCCTTCAAGCTTTGATATTGCTGTGAAAGACCCCTTTACTGGTACTCTGGCGCGTGGTTTGGAGAATGGATTGGGATTTCCAAAATCGGCTTCTGAAGATATGTTCTTTAGTGACGGCTTGTTCCTTCCATTAAGTAGCTTGAAGCTTTCTAATCTCAATAAAGATTTGAAGTATTCGTTCTTATTATATGGCAGTATCAATGATGTAGGAACAGAAACCCAGTACACCATTTCGGGAAAGAATGAAGAATCGGCACTTTTGACGACTGATTATAATTTTGACAGATCAGTGGTTATTCGCGATATTGTTCCTGCGGACGATGCTACAATAATCATAAAACTGGAACCCGGGCCTCACAATACCCAGTGGGCGAAATTTATGGGTATAAATGCAATGATAATTATGCCTGAAGGTTATCAACTTCCTTAATAACTGATACTTTTTATCCGCTATAGATGGCTCCCTTCTCATTCAAGAAGGGGGCTCTATAGTAAATCATTCTATTTAATAACTCATTATTAAACTAATATTACAAATAAAACATGAGAACAAGTCAACTAAGAACTCTATTGATTGCTTTTATGGCAGCATGGGCATGCCAGTTTACCTCTATTGCCCAAACAAATTTTACAGGAGAACTGTACGATTTGGCGAAAATGAAAAACGGTGTCAAGAATCGTCGCGTCAGTAGCTACGACAGAAGTGGTAACAACCGCGATCATCTGAAAGACATTAAACCTGGTGAAACACGCACAATAGCCGAGATATCAGGCTCAGGTGTCATTAATCACATTTGGATTACAATAGCTCCCGGACCGGATCGTTTGTGCAGAAACGATATTATAATCCGTATGTATTGGGATGGAAACGAGTATCCTTCCGTAGAATCTCCTATTGGCCCATTCTTTGGGCAGGGTTGGAACGAGCAGTACAATTATGCATCATTCCCTTTGTCAGCAGGACCGGGTAATGGAACAGGATTATCTTCTTACTTCACCATGCCATTTGCTAAAGGAGCCCGCATTGAAATAGAGAATCAAACCAATGAAAAGATCGATGCTTTCTATTTCTATGTAGATTACTTGGAAATGAAGAAACTTCCCGAAGACATGGGACGCTTCCATGCTTGGTACAATCATGAGTTGACCGAAGCTCTTCCCGAAGGAGAAACAGAATGGGGAGTAACAGGTAAGGAAGGCGAAAACAAAACCGGTGAAAACAATTATGTATTTGCCGATATTCAGGGAAAAGGTCATTTCATAGGTCTCAATTATTATGTTCATTGTCCTACCCCAATGTGGTATGGTGAAGGTGACGATATGTGGTTTATTGATGGTGAAACTACTCCTTCGATGATTGGTACGGGTACGGAAGACTTCTTTAATACTTCCTGGTGTCCGAAAGAAACCTTCTCGCATCCTTACTTTGGCTATCCGCGTGTAAACAATGATATAGGCTGGTTGGGTCGTACACATGTATATCGATTCTTTATTAACGATCCTGTTTTCTTTGAAAAAGGCTTGAAGGCTACTATTGAGCACGGTCATAATAACAATCTTACTCTGGATTTAGCGAGTGTTGCCTATTGGTATCAGGACAAAGCAAGCATGCTGCCCAAAGCGCCTACGAAGGAAGAACGCAGATTGAAACCGATGATAAACTCCACTGATATTCATAAATGGCGTCATGAATGGAGAAAGAATAAGGGAAATGGTTCTACACTATGGGGAAATGAATAAGTATTACTATGAGTTTTTACTAACAATTAAATCAAAGTATTATGAGAATTTTTAGAAAAAGGAGTAGCTGCATAGCATTGATATCAATGCTATCATTAGCAGTACATGCAGAGGGCATATCCCCTGCAACTGCTGCACCGGAAGCAAATGCCGTAGAGATGAATGCTCCTAATGAAATGCAGCAAGCGAAAATCGTACAAGGTACTGTCTTGGAAGAAGGTACCAACGAACCTCTTATCGGAGTGAATGTTGTAGTTAAAGGAACCACTATAGGTACTACTACCGATATCGAAGGAAAATATTCAATAAAGGTTCCTTCTGAAAATTCAGTATTGGTATTCTCTTTCATTGGTCAGAAAACAGAGGAGCGTCCTGTAAAAGGCATGTCCACAGTAAATATCGTAATGAAGAGTGATGCTACCATGCTTTCTGAAGTAGTAGTGTATACCGGATATATGACTCAAAGAAAAGCGGATTTGACGGGTTCCGTATCTATGGCTGGTACAAAAGACATCAAGAATACTTCAGCAAATGCCATGAAGTCTTTGCAAGGTAAGATGGCCGGTGTGAAGATCTCGACTAATGGCGGTAATCCTGCCGAAGGTGTTGACATTCAGATTCGTGGCCTGTCCTCTCTATCAGGTGCTGTAACTCCTCTGATCGTATTGGACGGTATGCCGACACAGAACTTAAATCTTCGTGATATTAACGCAGGTGATATCGAGTCGATTCAAGTACTGAAGGATGCGGCATCCGCTTCTATCTATGGTGCACGTGCTTCCGGTGGTGTAATTTTGATTCAGACCAAGAAAGGTAAAGCCGGGAAAACGAACATCGAATATAACGGTAGCGTTTCCGTAAGCAAGGTGTTGAATAAACCAGAGATGATGAATACCGAACAATTTGGTATTGCCGCTTTCCGTGCTGCTGCATATGATGAATTTACTTATGGTTCAGCCCTACTTTTCCCAAATGGTTATGAGTATGATTATCACAGAGGTGAAGACGGTATGCTGGTAATGGATGGCATGCGTACCAAAGAATTTTTGGATAATAATCAATTGGTAAGAGCATCCGATACTGATTGGATGGATGAGATTTTCCGTACAGCCCTTCTGACTAATCACCAAATCACTATCTCCAACGGTACGGATAAGGCTAAAAGTTTGTTTTCATTAGGATACTCTAATAATCAAGGTACACAGATTCACTCTTTCTTCAAGAAATATTCAGTGCGTGCCAACACAGAATACTCGCTGATTAAAGACCGTGTGAAAGTGGGTGAAAACTTAGCTGTATCTTATTTACAGTTCAAAGACCAATGGCAGACTTTTAATGCCATGATTATGCCGTCCATTGTTCCTGTATACGACATAAATGGTAATTGGGCTGGTCCTGCCGGACTTGATGATATTAACAATCCGGTACGTATGATGACAATGGGTAAAGACAATATTGACAACTATGTAAAAATCATTGGTGATATTTTTCTGGATGTGAATATATGGAACGGCATTTCAGCCAGAACTCAATTTGGTGTAGATTACGGTAACTCCTACAAAAGAACGATAGATGGTGCTTTTGTGGAAACCGGTTTCAGGGGCAATACTAAGAACTACGTGGAGAACAGGCAGTCTCATCCGTTGAGTTACGTATGGACCAATACTTTATCATATAATCAAAGCTTTGGCAAACATCATATTGATGCCGTATTCGGTACTGAATTCACTCGTTTCGTAGAAGAAGGTTTCTCTGCTAAAAGAGAAGGACTTTACTTGGAAGACCGTGACTTCGCCCACCTTGGTGTTGCTACCGGCGATGAAATTACTTTAGGCAGTTCAGCCGATGAATATGCTTATTTTTCTCTCTTTGGTAAGGCCAATTACTCATACGCTGGTAAGTATTTGCTGTCTGCTACTGTACGTCGTGATGGTTCTTCTTTGTTCGGTGTCAACAATCGTTATGCTGTATTCCCTGCTTTCTCAGCTGGTTGGAGGATAAAGGACGAAGCTTTTATGGAAGATTTTGACTGGTTGTCCGACTTGAAGGTTCGTGTTAGTTGGGGTGCCAATGGTAGCGTTCAGGGATTACCTCGTGGCTATACTACTACTCCGTTTACTACAAATTACTTTGATACAGCTTATCCTATTGAAGGGCAAGAGAATGGTAATCTGCAATCGGGCTACAGAAGAACGTGGCTTGGTAACCCTGACTTGAAATGGGAAACAACGAAGCAAACTAACGTTGGTATTGATTTCGGATTCTTTAACCAACGTCTGACTGGTTCGTTCGATTACTATTATAAGAAAACTGAAGATATCCTTGTACGAACCCCATACATTGCTGTAATGGGTGAAGGCGGCGAACCTTGGATAAACGGTGCCAGCATGAATAATCAAGGTGTGGAATTCGCCCTGACTTATAGAAGTGAACCTACCCGTGAATTCCAGTGGTCTGTTACTGCTAATATCGGTACTTACAAGACCGAGCTGACCGAACTTCCTATTGATGTAATCAACAGGTATGCGGGCGATGGTGTTCGCGACTTGATTATAGGACGCTCACCCAATGCCATGTATGGTCTGGTAGCCGATGGCATCTTCCGCACACAGGCAGAAGTCGATGCTCATGCTGACCAACCCGGTAAAGCAGTGGGACGTATCCGTTACAAAGATCTGGATGGTGACGGTGTAATCAATGAGACATATGATAGAACTTGGATCGGATGCTCTGACCCTGACTTCTTCGGAGGTCTTAATTTTGACTTCGCTTACAAAGGTTTTGATTTGAACTTGTTTTTCGAAGGTGTATTTGGTAACGATGTGAATAGCGACTGGAAAAAAGAAAGCGACATTTGGCTTTATACAAATCCGGCTTGGAAGAATCATGCCACCCGCATATTAGGTGCTTGGTCACCCAGCAATCCTAACTCCGATATTCCGGCGATGACGAATAATACAGCTAACAATGAACAGCGCTTTTCATCTTACTTCGTTCAAAACGGTTCGTATATTAAGCTGAGAAATGTAGAACTAGGCTACACATTCCCGACAAGTATAACCGAGAAGATGTACATGAAGAATCTGCGCCTGTATGTTTCTGCTGATAATGTATTTACGTTGAAGAAGTTCTGGGGAGACGACAAATATACCAGTTTCGACCCCGAAAGACCCTCTTACGCTTATTTAACGCCGTTTACCTTCAACTTTGGTATCAACGTTACTTTCTAAACCAATTAAAAAGAAGAAATTATGAAAAGAATATATTCTTTATCAATCGCTTTGCTTTCGATGTTGGGAGTTTGCAGTTGCGATTCGTATCTGGATGTCAATCCTAAGCAAGTATTAGATGAAAACATACTTAACAAGCCCAGCGATATAGAAGGTTTTGTAACAGCGGCTTATGCCCGTATGTGTGAAATAGGTTCGTTTGAGTCTGTCTTTATGTATTGGTGGTCCGGTTCCATGCGTTCGGACGATGCCTATAAAGGTGGTGGTGGTGTTGCAGATGCTATAAATTCTTTCGGTAACATGTCGCTTTTCACCAATACAACTCCCAATACGGAGGGATTGGACGGAACTTGGTATACCTCTTACCAAATTATTCAGAGATGTAACACAGCTATCCAGAGAATGGCCAATTTTACAGAAGAGGAACTGCCTCAAAAGAACAGTTTTATGGGTGAAATGCTCTTTATCCGTTCATTTACGCTATATCGCCTGAAAAAACTTTGGAAATATGTGCCCTACATTGACGAGAATGTAGTAGGTACATCAGCAGCTTTCGAAGCTATACCTAATCGTGAACCAGGTCAGGCAAACGATCTGTATCTGTGGCAACGCATCCTTGATGATTTCAAGAAAGCCGAAAGTTTGCTACCTCTGGATCAAATGGAGAAAGGCCGCGTGAGTCGCAACGCTGCTACTGCCATGATTGCCAGAACCATGCTCAATATGGCCTATGAGCAAGACGACCATCATAAAGTGGTCAACATCAACAAGAAAATGCTTGAAGATGCCTTGGTTTACATTGATAAGATTACTGAGCAAGAAGGGGGCCGTGTAGATCTGGAACAAGACTTCGGCAATAACTTCCTGTTGCAATATGACAATGCTACAAAGGAATCCATTTGGGAGTTACAGTTCTCTATTAACGATGGTCTTTCTTCCGGAGGTCGCATTAACCGTGGCGAAGGTTTGAATCACCCATATATGTGGCCTTTGGATGAGAATGGACATGCCAAGTTCCAGTGTTGCGACTTCAATCATGCCAGCTATACCTTGGCTAATGCCTTCAAAACAGATAAAAACGGTTTGCCTCGCTTTGAAGACTATAACGATGACGATTATGGACAGTACATTAAGAATCCTGACGGAACTTACAATTTGGAGATTGTTAACAGCGGTGCTAAAGATTATTTCGATAAATATACATGGGATCCGCGCTTCAGTCATACTATTGTAGCTCCTGGGCAACCTTGGAAATATAATCCTGATTTGATATTCCACTCATCAGCCAGCCGTGATCCGATTACATATAGTTTCCTGAAGCCTATCAAAGATATGCCAGACCCCGATTGTGGTTGTTTGATGTATGACGGATGGCAGTTCAATTCTATGAACAAGAAACTAATCCGCTACGATGATGTATTGTTGTGGAAAGCCGAAATCCTGATTCAGCTAGATAGAGAGATGGAAGCTTTGCCATTGATAAATAAGATTCGTACGCGTGCCGGCAATAGTAGAATTCGTTTGATACAGGCTGATAATCAACCTACCATGAACTATCATGTGGCAACTTATCAACCGGGAGTAAATTGTAATTGGACGAAAGACTATGCATGGCAGGCATTAGTATGGGAGAATCGTTTGGAATTCGCCTGCGAAGGACACCGTTTCTTTGACTTACAGCGTTGGGGTATTTTATCAGAAACCATGAATGCATACTTTGCCATTGAAAAAGCGCGATTCTCCTGGTTCAATATTGCCCGTTTTACTGCCGGTCGCGATGAATACTTCCCGGTAACTCAACAGCAGATGAAATATGCAAAGGGTAACTACACGCAGAATCCGGGATATTAATACACTTTTAAAATTATGATTATGAAAAATATAGGTAGAATCTTAATAGTGACAGTTATCAGTTTGTTATTTACAAGCTGTTACGATAGAGAGGTTATTGACAGCAAGGGAATTCCCCATCCTCTGCCCAAAGTGGAGAATCTTGAATACTCAATACAAGGAACTACGGTTAAGTTGACTTGGCAGATACCTGATAATATACCTGCTGAGTTTATAAGACCTTTAGAGATAAGCATTCAAAAGGTTGAAAACGATATTTATACAGATAAGATTACTATAGTTGACGAAGGTACATCTGCTGAAAATATCGCAATCAAAGCAGATAAAAAGTATAGGTTTATTGTGAGGTTAGCAGGTTCTCTGAATGACGAAGCAAAGCAACCTGGAATATCCAGCAAAATTTACTCAGAGGGTCAAGTTATTGAGATACAATAATTAGTTCTTTATTGTATAGAGTGTGCTATAGAACTCGTAGCACACTCTATTTATAAAAAGCAACCACTTAACAATAAAACCATGATAAGAAAGACACTATCCTTATTAGCTTTGCTAAACATGGCAGCGCTATTTCCGGTTCAGGCAATGCCTCTATCCGAAGCGCCCAATATTGGGAAATCAAACAGAGAATTCAACACTGAGTATCGCAACGAACACCTCAATCGTATCGCTTTTCCCATCGGCGGTATGGGTGCAGGTATGTTCTGCCTGGAGGGTACGGGAGCCATCTCACATGTATCTCTCCGTCATCACCCCGATCTGATGAATGAACCCTATACTTTTGCTGCCATCCATGTGAAGGGTGCTGCACAAGGAACAAAGGTGCTCGAAGGACAAGTGCCTGACTGGAAACTATTCGGACCTGTTCAGAGCGGGCTGGGTAGGGGAGACAAGACATACGGTTTGCCGCGCTTTGAAGACGCGACATTTCAGACCCGCTTCCCCTTTGCAACTATTGATTTGAAAGATAAAGATATTCCTCTCGATGTAAAAATTGTAGGCTGGAGCCCCTTTATCCCGACGGATGAGAATAATTCCAGTCTGCCTGTGGGGGTATTGGAGTATCAGTTTACAAATACAACCAGCAAATCCATTGAGACAGTCTTCTCCTATAACACAAGAAATTTTGTAGATGGCAGAGGCACTATACAGGGGGTAAAGAACGGTTTTGTACTGAACGATGCCGATAACGGTGGATTGGCGATCTATGTCGATAATGACGCAGCAGTAGTAGACCATTGCTGGTTTCGCGGTGGATGGTTCGATCCTCAAACAGTGCTTTGGGATAACATCCGATATGGCAAGATGCCCGATAATCAACCGGTAAAAGAGGCTGCACCCGGAGCATCCGTTTATGTTCCGCTCACTTTGCGGCCGGGAGAAACGAAAACTGTTAAAGTGAACTTCTGCTGGTATCTGCCCGATTCGGATCTTTCTATCGGTGTAGCCCGTAAAACGGGTAAAGCATTCACCGGCAGTCCTTCCAAGGGTACTGCCGCAGGTCAGCAAACAGTGATCGGTTATGCGGGAAAACAATTACTGAACTCCTTTGAACGAGGGGGCGATGGCTTAATGGGTATTATACAATCTCCCGAATTCAAGATAGACAAAAGATATTTGAAGTTCCTCGTAGGCGGAGGCAATCAGGCAGATCGCACTTCCGTGAACCTGGTTGTGGATGGCAAGATTGTACAGACAGCCGTTGGGAATATGTCCGAAACATTGAGTGAAGCTGTATGGGATTTGAAGGCTTATCAAGGAAAGAAGGCGTCCATCAAAGTGATAGATTTGGATGTTCATCCCTGGGGGCATATCCTTGCCGACCAATTTGTGCTGACCAATAATAAAGAAGAAAACATCAAAGCCTTGTCTTCCAACGCTACTTTGTTGGCCGATTTTGAAGGACAAGGATGGGGTGACTGGCAGACAATAGACTCTTCTGCCGAAGAAAAAATGTTTGTAGCCGAAGCGGTAGACGGCGAATCGACCTATCGTCCTTGGTATTCCGAACGTTTCAAGAATCTGAATGAAGTGATACAATACTGGAATGCCAACTGTGCTACCTTGAAGAAGAACAGCGAGTTATTCTGTCGTGCGTTCTATGATTCCACTCTTCCGGCTGAAGTAATAGAGGCTGTTGCCGCCAATCTCACCATCTTGAAGTCGCCCACCGTGATGCGCCAATGGGATGGACGCTTCTGGGCATGGGAAGGTTGTGCCGATGAGGTAGGTTCCTGCCACGGCAGTTGCACGCATGTATGGAACTATGCACAGGCTTTGTCCCACCTCTTCCCCGCTATGGAACGTACCTTGCGTGAAACAGAATTTAAGGTAAGCCAGAATGCCGAAGGACATCAGAACTTCCGTGCCAACATGCCCATCTCTACCCCTCCTCATAACTTCCATGCGGCTGCCGACGGTCAGCTGGGCGGTATCATGAAAGTCTACCGTGAATGGCGCATCAGCGGTGATACGCAGTGGATGAAAGCGCTCTATCCTGCTGTGAAAGCAAGTCTTGACTATTGTATCCGCACCTGGGACCCCAAACGCAAGGGCATATTAGAAGAACCTCATCACAATACCTACGACATTGAGTTCTGGGGACCGAACGGCATGTGCACCAGCTTTTACCTGGGCGCCTTGACTGCCATGATAGAGATGAGCAAGACACTGAAGCAACCTTCCAAGGAATACGAAACTCTGCTGGCAAAAGGCAAGAAGTATATGGAAAGTGCCTTGTTCGACGGTGAATACTTTATTCAGAAGATTCAGTGGGAAGGACTCGAAGCACCTAATCCCGTTAATGTGATGTCCTTTGGAGGAAGTTATTCGGACGAAGCCTTGAAGCTGCTTAAAGCCGAAGGCCCGAAGTATCAATACGGAACAGGTTGTTTGTCCGACGGTATCCTGGGTATGTGGATGGCATCGGTTTGCGGACTGAACGAGGTGGTGGACAATGAAAAAGTAAAGAGCCATCTGGTATCTATACATAAATACAACTTGAAGAAAGATCTGACTGACCATTACAATCCGCAACGTCCGGCTTATGCTTGTGGCAACGAAGGTGGTTTGTTACTCTGCACCTGGCCTAAAGGAGGTGCTTTATCCTTACCTTTCGTTTATAGCAATGAGGTGTGGACGGGGATTGAGTATCAGGTAGCCAGTCACTTGATGCTGAAAGGTGAGGTAGAGAAGGGTTTGGATATTGTTCGTGAATGCCGCAAACGCTATGACGGCCGCGTGCGCAATCCGTTTGATGAAATAGAGTGCGGACACTG
>OHCC01000859.1_pt1 | contig 16647 bp, 17 predicted proteins | sample 1577521 | NCBI WGS metagenome assembly OHCC01 (sample SAMEA3879533, study PRJEB24766) | human gut metagenome | biome: human-associated habitat; feature: feces | place: USA | collected 1985/1987
GAATAACGACATGTTTGATCAGCAGTTAACGTTTGTCAAGAAACAGTTTCAAACCAAAATGGAAGCAATTGATTTCTTGATTCAAAAAGCGATAGAAAGTAAGAAAGTGATAGGAGGTGAAGCATATAAACAATCGGTTTGTCAACGGGAAGAGGAATTCTCTACCGCAGTTGGTTATGATATCGCGATTCCGCATGGCTCCAGTCAAGATGTACAAGAATCCTTTGTCGCAGTCGCTACCTTAGAAGCTCCGCTGCATTGGGGTGATGAGCTGGTGAAGATGATCTTTCTGATTGGGGTTCCAGAGAATAAGCGAACAAAAGAGCATTTGCAAATATTAGCTTGGTTAAGCAGAAATCTAATGCATCAGGAGTTTCGTGAAGATATTCTGCATGCAGAAAATGAACAACAGTTATTCAACTGTTTGAAAAAACTGGAAACAGAGAAAGGAGATTAGCTATGAAGATTGTTGGCATTACCGCTTGTCCAACAGGCATTGCGCATACATATATGGCGCAAGAGGCATTAGAAGAAGCAGGTCGTAAAAGGGGACATGAAATTAAATTAGAAACGCAAGGTGCGATGGGTGCTGAAAATGAAATCACTGAAGATGAAGTGGAAACGGCGGATGTTGTATTAATCGCGGTTGGTTGTGCTGTAGAAGGTATGGAACGTTTTGAAGACAAAATTGTTGTTGAGATTGATGTGGCGGATGCGATTAAAAATCCGCAGGCCGCAATCATGAAGTTAGAAGAAGCAGTAAAGTAAGCAACATAATAAAGAAAAGAGGAGAGTGAAACTATGAGTGTTGATTTTAAGAAAATTAAGAATTATCTGATGACAGGTATGTCTTACATGATTCCAATGACGGTTATCGGTGGTATCTTCTATGCCGGTTCTATTGCTTTTGGTGGTACAGCCGTGGCAGGTGAAGGTATGGTAATCAAAAACGAATTTCTATTGCATGTACAGGAAATCGGTGCAGCTGGTTTGTTTATGATGATTCCTGTATTAGCTGGATATATCGCTTATGCCATTGCGGGGAAACCAGGTTTAGCACCAGGATTGGTTGCCGGATATATTGCGAACACAGAAATTACAATTGGTGGTAATGCGGTAAAAACTGGTTTTTTAGGAGCATTGGTGTTAGGTTTTATGACTGGATATATCGTACGTTATATGAAGAAAATTCATTATCCGGACTTAATTAAAACGGTTGTACCAATTCTGATTATTCCGGTTGTGACATCTTTTATCGTATGTATCTTCTATATGTATATCTTAGCGAATCCAATCGGTATGGCAATGGGCGGTATCGAAAGCTTCTTAACTAGCTTATCCAGTGGCAGTAAAGTAGTGCTTGGCATCATCATGGGTATGATGGTTACAGTTGATATGGGCGGACCGGTAAATAAGACCGCTTGCTTGTTCTCCATCGGTATGATGGCAGAAGGTCATTATGAATTCTTTGGTATCTGTGCGGTTCCAATTTGTACTGCCCCATTAGGTATGGGTCTGGCAACTTTATTATCAAAGAATAAATATACACAGGAAGAACGTGATGCAGGTAAGGCTTCCTTGTTCATGGGATTGATTGGTATTTCTGAAGGGGCAATTCCATTGGCAGTTGCAGATCCGGCAAAAGTTATTCCATCCATTATGGCCGGTGGTGCTGTTGGCGGTGCTATTGCGGCAGTTACCGGTGTTAAGGATTATGCGCCACATGGCGGACCTATTGTATTACCGATCATTGATGAAAAAGTTTGGTTTGTCATTGCTATTATCGTCGGTACGATCGTGACAGCCTTACTGGCAAATGTATTAAAAAAGCCAATTGTTGAAAAAGCAGATAAGGAAGCTGCTTAGAACGATATGAAACACGCATTGATTATTGGTGCAGGAAGATTAGGCAAGGGTTTTATTGGGGAAACTCTTGCGAATGCAGAAGGATGGAAAACGACATTTATAGATATTGACGAAAACGTCATTGAGGCAATGAAAAATAAGGGGTATTACGATGTGTGTGTACATCGCGAAACACGCATTGATGAGCATCGCGTTCGTGGTTATGATGCTTATACATGGAAACAAAGTGGGGCAATGGAAAGTGTAATCGATGCCGATGTCATTTACTTTGTCATTTACCCAGAACAAATACCGCAGGCTGTATGCACTGTCTGTGAAGGGCTGTATCGTAGAAAACAGCAACAGCCTGATAAGAAGCTTTGTATGATCTTTATCACAAATAAAAATCATTTAATGAAAGATATTGAGCAGATGTTTTATGAACATTTGCCAGAAGAAACACATGCCTGGTTTCAGGAACAGGTTGTCTTACGCGATTCTATCGTGCGAAGAAGTACAGATGCCCAAAGCAATGCGGCCTTAAATATTCGTACGACAGCGGTATTATCCTTACTGATCCAGCAACCCTTAAATGTTGATCTATCAGCGATTGAGTGGATGGAAACATGTGATCAATTAGAGCTATTAAAAGATGTAAAGGTGTTTGTGGTAAATGGTCCACATGCTGCCAGTGCTTTTCTGGGATATTATAAAGGCTATGAAACTATTAATGAAATTAGTAGTGATGAAGAAGGGGCAGCCTTTATTAAGGAAGTAGAAAAAGAGATAACAGAAGGTGTCTTACAGCATTATCCACTAACGAAAAAGCAGTTGTATAACTTAAGTCATTTCCCTGCGGCGAAAGGTGAAATGGTAGATTATATTTATCGTGTGGCGTATGATCCAATTCGCAAATTGACCAAAGGTGATCGTTTAGCCGGCAGTGCTGCTATGTGTTATGCGCATGGATTGCCTTATGACGCGATAGCCAAAGCGATGGCATATGGTTTTCTCTACGATGAGCCTAGAGATAAACAAGCAGTGGCATTACAAAAAAGCATTCATGAGGAAGGTATCTTACAGACGATTGTAAAACTTACTGGTTTTGCTAAAGAACATGAAGTTACCAAACGCATCTTATATTACTATGAACAATTGAAAAAAGCATAGATGAAGTGGCTCTTGTTATTCAAGAGTCATTTCGCTGTTAGAAAGGAGCGTAATTATGCGGGTAGTGAAAATTGTAGCAATGGATGTAAATCGTTATTTTGAAAACCTGAAAAAAGGGCTTTATGATGAGGTGAAGAAACATCAAAAGAATCTACGTTATGAGGATATTCAAGAAGGTTTCTGTTTTGAGGATTCCTATGGCACCTTATGTTGTCTGCGTAGATGTGATAATCAAAGTATTTTTCAAATGGAGAAGCAATATCCTGGTATGATACAAATACTCGTTCATAAAATTGAACCTTTCGATGAAAAGTATCGTGTTCTTTATGAAGAAAAAATCACCCATACAACTATTCGTAATAAGCTGGTTTATGCATGGCGAGCCAGAACATCACAGGCACGTTTTACCATGATGGAGGCATTAACAACCTTTATCGATAAAGCACAATAAAACACGCAGAACTTGCGTGTTAAATAAAATGTTAATGTTTCACAAGGCTTATACATGATTTGTATGCATAAAATCAGCAAATGCTTTTTGTAGATTATGCAGATTGAGGTAATCATAGAACTGTTCATGGGATAAATCTTTATGGTATTCATCTACGATATTGCTTACATAGTCGGCAAAGATATAAGGAATGCCACTTTGTGTTCTTATATAATGAATATGCCAGCTATCTTCGTTTGCTGTTACACTTACCGATGCTGTATCAACACCCATATCACCCCATATATCATCTGTGAAGATATCGGTGTAAAAGGGTATGTTATTTTGTTTTAAGGTTTCATGAAATGAAGCTAAATCTTGTACTGTCATGTTGTGTTCCTTCCTTTCTTGCTCATTATAATCGTACAATTAAAAAAGTACAAGTATTCTGTAAGAGGAAACGAAAAAGATGATGGGAAAGATAGAAATGGGGGTATACTATGTTGTGTATTTTGAGGTACGAAAAGTCTTGCTAGTAATAATTGTTAGCATGAATGTTAGATAGATTGTTAGCAAGATTAAAATAGTTCTTCTTTTCTTACAAAGATAATAAGCACAAAAAATTCACTTTTATTAGTTTTTAATATCGAATCATGATGTTTTATGTAAATAAAGTAGAAAAAATCAATTTATCATATAACTATAGTAAGCAAAACATGCTTTCTTGCTACTAATGATTGTTAGATAGATAGTTAGCAAGATGTTAGCAAGGATATTTATGATTGAGAGTAGAACCATTAAATTTTAAAGAGAATATGTGGATGATATAAAGTATGCAGTCATTGCATTTGCGAATGCTGATGGAGAAAAATTTATATAAGAATGATGACATTGTTACAGTAGGTGGTTTAATAGGTATGACCGTCTTATGTAATCAGCACTTCGCAAGTGTTTTTTAGCGCTTAAAGATCATAGAAAAAGGAATACTCAAAGAATAACAACAAAAGGAAAAAGATTAACTCCTGTGCAATACAGAAATCAATCCTTCGTAACGGCTTGATTTAGCCTATTTACTTTAAGTCCAAATAATTGGGTTCACTTCAAAGTGACTACTTTTTACTATTTCGATAATCTTTTACCATACAAAAGACCTAGCACCTCTTCACACGTTTCCGCTGCTGATATCTGCTCTATATAATCAATCATTTCTTTTATCAGTAGTCCGGAATCAGAATTTACAATTTCTTTCAGCTTATGCCTTATTTCCTTCTGTTCAAAAGATACTGCCGTAAAGAAGATGACACGCACCATATCTTCTTTCCAAAGAATAGGTTCTTCTAACGTGATAAGAACAATGGCGGTATGATTTACAAAAGTATCAAGTCCATGGGGAATGGCAATACCATTGCCAATTTCTGTAGAAGATATCTTTTCACGATTTAAGACACTTTGATAGAAGTCCTCGGTTATGTATCCCTTTTTTCGTAAGATATCATTTGCTGTTTTTAAAATTTCTTCTTTTGATTTACATTTCTGTTTCACTAAGATCGTATCACTGCTAATGGCTTGCAACAGGGAATAAAAGCGTGATTCCTTGACATCACGTATCAGCTTATCGTAGGTCTGCTTAATTTTTTGAATATCATTGCTATCAGCTAATGGAGAAATGACGACAGAAGGTAAATCTGTTGATACTTCCATCGTTGAAATGATGAAATCAAAATCATGCAAGTATTTTTCTTTCAAATCTTGGATGTTGATTAATTCAATGACATCAAAGGTAGGCAGATTGATCTTAATCTGATTTTCAATCAATAAGGCATTCGCTAAGTTGCAGTTATACACAATGGCAATCTTTTTTGATAAGTTATGTCGTTCTAATGCTGCCTGAAAGTGAATGAGGATAAACCCGATTTCATCATCGGACAAGGTATACCCTAATTTCTTTTCCAGCACGCTGGAAGCAAGGGAAATGACACTGAACATGGCGGTAAACTGCTGCTTGATCTGAAGCAAAAAAGGATTGGTAATCTTAATGTTGTTTTTTAAGCGGGCAATCATAGGGACAAAATGATTAGATAAACCTGTCTTTAACAGCTCATCAGACATGAAGTCTACCGAGAAGATATCACCGATGGAAGTTATCGGTTCATTCACAATATCCTGTACGATAGGAGAATAGCCATCCTTAGCTTTTTGATCTTCATGATACACACCGGCAATTCTTGCATTCACCCAGCGAATATCTCGATCATTCATCGTGATGCCATGCGCATCTTTTAACCATTGGGTAATCTCCTCTGTGATAGGATAGGTCTTTAATATGTGCAGTTCGGTAACAACCGGACGGGCAGGTGCTTCTGTAATTCCATAACCTTTGCGAATTCTTGAGATAAAGATCGCATAGGTGACAAAAATCTGATTATAGTAATTGGTATCCAGATGAAAATTTAATTTATCCTGTGCCATCTGAATCATCTGACGACTGATGTTTTGACTTTCTTCATCCACATAACGAGATAAGATTGCCTGACAAGTCTTGCGGTCAATGACTTTATCTTGTTGCGACAAGGCCATGAGTTCATTGAAAATAAACTTCCGCTTGGCACTGCGAATCCGCTGTTCCTTACCGATGATGCGGGTCCCGCTTTTATCACGTTGTAAATAAAGATCCTGTTGCGAAAGATGCTGTTCGATTTTCTCCAAATCTTTCACGATGGAAGTGGAACTGACACAATAGGCATCCGACAGACGACGCACCGACACACATTCATCTTTCATTAATAATTTTTCGAGAATTTTATGTTGACGATTTTTACTTGTGGGTGTTTCATCTAAATCCTGCTGTATCGCTTCACGTAGCTTTGCGCGCTCTTCCATACTGCCTTCTAAGCGTATGCCAACACCATGGCGTGAAATTAACGCTACCTGATGATTTCGCATATAGTAGCGTAAATCGTTGATATAATTGGAGATGGTTTTGCTGGATACCATGAGCTTTTCGGCATAGTAGCTGGTCTTATGGAAGTCTTCTTCTTCCAGCAGAAGATTAAGAAACAGCGTTAATTTCGATGATTTCATTGTGATTCTCCTTTCAGAATAAGGAATAGAGAAATCCCTAAGATATCATAAGATGAAATCTTGGAATCGGCTATTGCAAACTCTTTCCAGATGTTGTGGAAAAAAAGATACACGAACACGTGCAGTATCACTATCATAACATTTTTTTATGACATTTAAAGGGAGTTTTTGCATAAATACAGCATAATTTCTTGAAATCTTTCCCCTATAGGGGAAAGCATGGTACCGGTAATTGCCGGTGTTTTTTTATTTCCGGAAGTTGTAGAAAAGAGTTGGTATTTCGCAAAAAAATTTCCCCTTTTACAATAGGGGCGTAAGAAAGGAGCGCAAGACAATGAGCAAGGAAATTCTGAAACTGAAATCCGTGATGAAAGAGAAAGCATATGGCGGTACGCAGATTGCTGAATATTTGGGTTTAGCCCAAGATGTCCATCAACGCATTGGTGAATATTGGATGATCAGTGCCCATGAACATGGAGAAAGCAGAATCTTACAAGAACCTTTTCAAGATATGCGCTTGAGCGAAGTGTATGAACAGCATCGTGAGTTGTTTGCCAACAGTAAACAGGAACACTTTCCCTTGTTAATCAAGATGAATGATGTATCATCCTCGCCATCCTTACAGGTACATCCCGATGATGCTTATGCACAAGCCCATGAACATGCGACAGGAAAAAGTGAATTCTGTTTGTATCTGAAAACAGCACCAAACACACAACTCATCTATGGGCATACGGCCAAAACCAAAGAAGCCTTCTTGCAACGTATTGCCCAGGGTGAAATTGATGATTTGGTAATACGCAAACCAATTCATGATGGAGATGCTGCGTATATTCCTGCCGGTATCTTACATGGATGTGAAGGAAAGATGCTTGTGTATGAGGTTCAACAAAATTCTGATATCACATATCGCATTTACGATTATGACAATACGGATGCTTTCGGAAATAAACGACCTCTGCAAATTGCCAAGGCAGCAGATGTCGTATGCATCCCTCATAAAGATGCCCCACTTACTCCTACAATACAAAAAGAAAAAGCCTTTACCTGTATTACGTATTGTGACAATGACATCTTCACCATTCGTCAATATCAGATACAGGAAGCTGTGGACATCGTAAATGAAAGCTATGCATTGTTAACGATTCTTCAGGGTCAGGGTTTACTTGAAACCAAGCAGGAAACACTGCATGTCAAAGCGGGAGATAATCTCATTGTCACATCACTTGCCAAGCGCTACACCTTGCAAGGGAGTATGCAAGTGATGGTTGCCATACCGAAGGAAAAGAGGTGAAACATGTGTTTACAAAGGAGATAGTAAACGTCAGTGATCAACAGTTTCAAGATAAAAGGGAAGTCATTTCTTATCTTGCGGACCTTGCGGATAAAGCGGGTAAGATTACCGATAAAAAAAGTTATGTTGAGGCTGTTTTGAAACGCGAAGAAGTAGTATCTACAGCCATTGGCTACAGCGTTGCCATACCGCATGGCGAAAGTGATGCGGTTAAGGATACCTTCGTGGCTTGTTTAAAGCTGAATCATCCTTTGCAATGGGATGAGGAACAGGTAAATTTGATCTTTATGATTGGAGTTCCATTAGCAAGCCGTAATGCAGAGCATTTGCGAATATTGGCAATGCTAAGTCGCCATTTGATCAAAGCGGATTTTCGCCAACAATTACAAGATGCGAAAACCAGTGAAGCATTTTATGACTGTATTTCCGTATTAGAAGAGGAATAAACGATAGGAGGAAAAAGAAATGAAAATCGTTGCCGTTGCCGCATGTACCACAGGTATTGCGCACACGTACATGGCACAGGAAGCCATTGAACAGGAATGTAAGAAAAGAGGTTATGACTACAAGGTAGAAACCCAAGGGGGCATGGGTATTGAAAATGAACTGGAGGAAGATGATATCGCCAGTGCAGATGCTGTCATTTTGGCAGTAGCCATCGGCATCGAAGGGGAAGAACGTTTTGAAGAAAAAGAAGAGGAAGGCAAGGTCATCACGATTGATCCTTCTGTAGTAATCAAAAATCCTGCTGAGATCATTGATCAGGCAGAAAAGCTCTAAAGAAGAGGAAAGAGAGGAAATCCTATGTTTAAAAATATTGGAAAAGATTTGGTAAAGGCGTTTAATACCGGTGTTTCATATTTTCTTCCAGCCGTTGTTATCGGTGGTGTCTTCTTAGCCATCGCCTTAGCAACCGGAGATGCCGGTGCCGAAGGTATGAAAGTCACCAATCCTTTCATGCAGAATTTGAATACGATTGGTTCTGCCGGTATGGCCATGATGATTCCTATGCTAGCTGGTTATATCGCTTATTCACTAGCTGGGAAACCGGGCTTAGCACCTGGTATGATTGCCGGTTATATCGCTAACAATCCCGTTGGTGAAAATAGTGTATCTACCGGTTTCTTAGGTGCGATGATCATGGGTATCTTTGTTGGTTATGTATGCAAATGGATAAAATCATGGAAGGTGAACACAACCATTAAAAGCATCATGCCAGTCTTGATCATTCCTATTCTATCAACACTGATTTGCTGTTTAGCTTATATGTATATCTTAGTTGGCCCATTAGGTGCTTTGATGAAAGCCTTGACCACGATGTTAAGCAATATGCAGGGCGGCAGCGCTATCCTGTTAGGAATCGTTATTGGATTGATGACAGCCTTTGATATGGGTGGACCAATCAATAAAACAGCTTCAGCATTTACCATGGCATTGATGGCGGAAGGTATTTATGGACCAAACGGTGCTTTCCGTGTTGCGGTTGCCATTCCTCCACTTGGGCTAGCTTTATCAACATTCATTTCACGTAAAAAATATGATGATGCTGAAAAACAATTAGGTATTACCGCAGCCTTTATGGGATTGATTGGTATTACCGAAGGGACAATTCCATTTGCTGTTAAGGATATCAAACATGTATTGCCAGCAATCTGTTTAGGAAGTGCAGTAGGTGCCGGCTTAGCAATGATGCATGCAATTGACTGTTATGTCCCTCATGGCGGTATGATCGTTGTAGCAGCTACCAGCAAGCCGCTGTTATACACCTTAGATATGGCAATCGGTGTCGTTGTGACAGCCATTGCATTGATGTTTATCAAACCGAATTTAGAGGATAAGAAAAAGAAAGCAGAAGCCAAAGCGGTAGAAACGAAATAGGGAAGTCTTATGGCAAATGCAGTCATTCTTGGTGCAGGTAGATTGGGGAAGGGGTTTCTTGGAGAAACCCTTGCCAATGCACCACGCTGGCATACAACATTTTTAGATAAAGATGCCGGTGTTATCCAAAAACTAAATGAAACAGGCAGTTACCATGTGCAGGTCTATCGCAAGGAGTGCATAGAAGAACATGAGGTAAGCGGCTATGAGGCATATGAAACCCTGCTAGAGCCACAGGATTGCCATGCCATCGTATATGCCGATCTCTTGTTTCTTAGCATCTATCCCCAAGATTTTCCTGAGGCTATCGCATATGTAAAAGAAATCTTTAAGATGCGGGCAAAGACAAATCCCAATCAAAAGCTGAGCATTCTTTGTTTAACAAATAAAAACGGCATGATTCCAATGATTCAGGATGCTTTTGTAAAAGATATGAACGAAGAGCTGCTGTCTTGGTTTATGCATCAAGTCGTCATACGGGATACCATCATTCGCCGCAGTACCGATGCCGATGATCATCGCTCGCTAAACATTCGTTCAACGGCAGTCTTGTCCTTATTGATACAACCGCCATTAACGATTGATATCGCAGATATTGAGTGGTTAGAGTTATGTGATGATATCGCCATGTTAAAGGATATTAAAGTATTCCTTGTGAATGGTCCTCATGCAGCCAGTGCTTATCTTGGTTGGTATCGAGGTTATACGACCATTAATGAACTATTGGAAGATGAAGATGGAGCAGCCTTTATTCAGGAAGTTACCAAAGAAATACGTGCCGGTATCCTGCAACAGTATCCCATCAGTGAAGAGCAGTTGGATAAGTTAAGTGTCTTTCCGAAAGCAAAAGGAGATATGCCGGATACGGTTTATCGGGTAGGAAAAGATCCACTGCGTAAGCTTAGCTATGATGATCGCTTATGTGGCAGTGCCCGTATGTGTAAAGCGCATCACTTACCTTATGAACATATCGTACAAGCGATTGCGTATGGTTTGCTTTATGATGAAAAAACGGATGAAGCTGCTATGCAGATGCAGACACTCATTCAACAAAAAGGCATCATCGAAGCGGTTCATCAAATATGCGGTTTCTCTTATCAAGATGATTTGTTAAAGGAAATTTGTTCATGGTATGTACGTTTAAAAAATAAGTAATCCTTGCCCCTAAGAGCTAAGTGATGAGGAAAGATGAATATGAAAGTGAAAGTAAATGTCCATGTAAATGCGGCAGCTATCTATCGCATTTTATTAAAAGAGCTACAAAAGGATATCAAACAACAGGTGAAGCTTGCTAAACGTCCTGCCCAGCTGCATCAGGGCTATACGTATACCCAAAAGCTAAAGTTTCATGATAAGGAATATCGCATTCCGGTAACAATAGAAGCACTACAGGAAGCACAATATTACAAGGTAAAGAGCCAATACCCTAACTATACACAGACAATTTCTTATCGCTTACAGCCATTGGATGAAAACTATACCTGTATCATCTATCAAGAAAAACTGCATGATGTGCATTTCGGTATTCGATTGCTAAGCTTTCTGAAAGGACATTTGTATCGCATGAAAATTGTTCAATATCTTCATCATTTAGAAGATGAGGCAAAGAAACAAAATGAAATTCATAGGAATCGAAAAGGAGAATAAAGATATGCTGATGAATATGCAAGAGCTGTTAACAATCGCACAAAAACATCATTTCGCGATTCCTGCCTTCAACATCGGCAGTCTGGAAATATTAAATGCTGTGAAGGAAGAAAGTGAAGCCTTACAAGCACCTGTGATTTATGAGATTCATCCTGATGAGCTTGCCTATTTGAAAGAACCTTTTATGAAAACGGTTCTGGAGGTTGCCCATACGACAAGTGTTCCCTGTGTCATCCATTTGGATCATGGCGCTAATCGCCAACAGATATTGCAAGCATTGCGTTGTGGTTTCACTTCCGTCATGATCGATGCATCCTCGTATCCTCTAGATGAAAACATCCGGCGAACAAAGGATATCTGTGAGCTTGTAAAGCCTCAGCATGTATCCGTGGAAGCTGAATTAGGAACGATAGGTGCGATTAGCAAGGAGCATGTCAGTGACATTCAATATAGTGATCCGGTAGCGGTGAAAACATTTGTGGATAAAACAGGTGTGGATACTTTAGCAGTTGCGATTGGCACTGCCCATGGCATTTATCCCACAAATTATAAACCAACGTTAAGGCTGGATGTTTTAAAAGCCATTCGCGAACAGGTGAACATCCCTTTAGTATTACATGGAGGCAGCAGCAACCTGGATGAAGAGATAGCTCAGGCCGTCGCCTTAGGAATTTGTAAGATCAATATTTCCAGTGATGTAAAAACAGCATTCTTTACTGAAACAAAAAGATATTTAGCGCTTCATCCAGATGCATATGAGCCTAATGCGATATTTCCTTCGGCCATTCAGGCGGCGCGAAGTGTCATCGCTAATAAGATGCATCTGTTAAACACCGTTGGGAAAGCATATTTATACAAATAAGCATATGCTTATCAAGCGTAACGGTGAAACATACAAAATAGGTAAAAAGAGGAGAAGAAAGATATGGAAAAGTTACCAATTAAAAAAGTAGTGGAAGGACTATTAAAATTACAAGATTCAGGAGATAGTGCAACGTTATTAGGCATAGGGCCAATGTCTCCTAATTTATTACAGGCAAGTTTTGAAATCGCCAGAGATTATGATTTCCCTTTGATGTTCATTGCCAGTCGTAATCAGGTAGATGCCGATGCGTTAGGTGGCGGCTATGTGAATGGCTGGGATCAGAAACGTTTTAATGAAGATATTCGCAAGGTTGCGAATGAAGTAGGCTTTGATGGTTTGTACTATTTGTGTCGTGATCATGGTGGACCTTGGCAAAGAGATAATGAGCGTAATGCCCACCTGCCAGAAGAAGAAGCAATGAAATTAGCTCGTCAGTCTTACTTAGCCGATATTGAAAATGGTTTTGATTTATTGATGATCGACCCAACGAAGGACCCATTTGAAATTGGTAAGGTCATTCCTTTGGATGTGGTATTAAGTCGTACGGTTGATTTAATTGCCTATTGTGAAGAAGTACGTAAAAAACGCGGCTTACCGGAAATTGGCTATGAAGTTGGAACAGAGGAAACCAATGGTGGTTTAACTTCGACAGAGAAGTATCATGAATTTATCGAAAAGCTGGAAAAAGAATTAACTGCCAAAGGATTACCAATGCCTACTTTCATCGTCGGTCAGACAGGTACGCTAATAAGAAAAACAGAACAGGTAGGAACCTATAATTTCCATAACGCCTATGACCTAGCACAGATGGCGAAACAATATGGTGTAGGACTTAAGGAACATAATGCGGATTATTTGGATGATGTGACCTTACTGGAACATATTCCGGCAAATGTAACTGCCAGCAATGTAGCCCCACAGTATGGTACAGAAGAAACCCGTGCTTACTTAAAGCTGTGTGATGTAGAAAAAATCTTAGAAGAGGAAGGTTTGCTTGATGAAACTTCGGATTTAAGAAATACCTTGTTGGTAAAAGCAATCAAAACAGAACGCTGGAGAAAATGGATGATGGGAGAACAGCGTAATCTACAGGTAGAGGATATCTTAAAAGATGAAGCATTATCCTTAGAAATTCTTGATATCTCCGGTCATTATGCATTCAATGATGAAGATGTAAAAAAAGAATTACAGCAGCTTTATGCGAATTTGGCAAAATTCCATATCGATGGACAGCGCTTTGTTGTTGATCACATCAAACGTCCTTTACAGCAGTATGCCGAATGCTACAACCTAAAGGGAGTTACCAGCCGTATTCGTAAAGCCATTGAAAAATAATCTTAGGAGCTGGAAGCATCTTTCAGCTCTTCCTTTATAAACAGGTGTATCATGAGGAAGTACATGTATAACAACATGACAACAAGAAAGAAGGTAAGTTATGGATAAACAGGAATTAGTAGAACATGCCAGACAAATACGTAAGCATATTTTAAAACAGGTCTATACGGCACAAAGCGGACATCCGGGTGGAAGTCTGAGTGCAACAGATCTTGTGACGGCATTATATTTTCAAGAGATGGATATCACAGAAGCGAATGTAAATAGCATCGATCGTGACCGTTTCGTTTTAAGTAAAGGACATGCATCTCCTTTGTTATATGCGGTATTGTGTGAAAAAGGACTTCTTGATGAACGTGAATTATTGACATTTCGCAAGATAAACTCACGATTACAAGGACATCCCAACATGAAATATGTTGCCGGTGTTGATATGTCAACTGGCTCATTAGGTCAAGGAATCTCTGCAGCTGTTGGCATGGCACTGGGCAATAAGCTTGCCCAAAACCATCATCGTGTCTATGCGTTATTGGGCGATGGAGAATGTCAGGAAGGTGAAGTTTGGGAGGCTGCCATGGCAGCTGCACAGTATCAGCTGGATAATTTATGTGTCATTGTTGATCATAATCGCTTGCAGATTGATGGCGAAGTGGCAAAGGTTATGAATGTTGATTCTTTAGAAGAAAAATTTAAGGCATTTCATTTCCATGTTTTGACGGTAGATGGTCATGCAATGGATGAAATCTTATCGGCTTTATCAAAAGCCAGAGAAAATAAGGGAAGCCCAACAGCCATCATTGCCAATACCGTGAAAGGAAAAGGCGTGTCTTTCATGGAAAATCAAGCAGGCTGGCATGGAACAGCCCCCAATAAAGAACAGTATGAACAAGCAATAAAGGAATTAGGAGGTGAGGCATAATGGCAAAGTGTGCAACAAGAGAGGCCTATGGAAAAGCGTTGGCACAGCTCATACAAGAGAATGAGCGAGTTATTGTTTTAGATGCGGATCTGGCAGGAAGTACCAAAACAAGCGAAGCGAAAAAGGTTTGTCCACAGCGTCATTTTGATGTTGGTATAGCGGAAGGAAATATGATGGGCATTGCGGCAGGTTTAGCGGCAAGCAAGTACATCGTCTTTGCGTCCAGCTTTGCGATGTTTGCGGCAGGAAGAGCCTTTGAACAAATCCGTAACAGCATCGGCTATCCTCATCTGAATGTGAAGATTTGCGCTACCCATGCAGGTCTAAGTGTAGGGGAAGATGGTGCCAGTCATCAGTGTAATGAAGATCTGGCATTAATGCGTGTGATTCCGGGAATGACAGTGATTCAGCCTTGTGATGAAGAGGAAACCAAACAGGCTATTCGAGCAGTAGCTAACATAGATGGACCTTGTTATGTTCGTCTTGGCAGAGGCAAAGTAGAGAGTGTATATGATGCATCTTATACATTTGCGATTGGGAAAGGCAATGTTTTACGTAAGGGGAAAAAGGTTGCCTTAGTGGCGAGTGGTATGATGGTACAAGAAGCTTTACAAGCAGCTGCTATGTTGGAAGAAGCCCCTACTGTGGTAAACATTTCAACCATAAAACCATTAGATACCGCCTTAATAAAAGAATTGGCAAAAACCCATGATACGATCATCACCTGTGAAGAACATAGTGTGATTGGCGGTTTAGGAAGTGCAGTATCGGATGTTGTGGCAAGCAGTGCGGATGCCTGTGTTGTAAAACATATCGGGGTACAGGATACCTTTGGAGAAAGTGGCGATGCACAAGCTTTATTTGAAAAGTATGGCATCAACGCAAAGGCAATTGTTAAAGCGGTACAGGATAGATAAGAGCATAGGAATATTAGAGAACATAAGCTGTGTGAAATGTAATACGGCTTGTGTTTCCGTTATTGTTCATAAGATTAAAAAATTATTAAGTGAAGAAAATTAGCAAAAGGATACACATAAAAAGGCTGTTTATTGATGTGAACAGCCTTTTACTGGTTGGTGATTCTATTATGCTTGAAATGGTTTAATGCTAGTAATAAGGTGATGATTTGCCAATTCCTCGGCAATCATCTTTTTCATATTCTTTCCTACCTGTATCGCATAGCTTTCAAGTAAGCCATCATAAATAATTTTATTGCGCCATGGCAATAAGGTAATTTGCACCGGATATGGAAGTTGTTCATTCGGAATCACCTCGTCAATATTCGTAGTTAAACCTAAGATGGCATAAAAATTGTCATCTTGCATAGATATAACAGTATAATCTGCTTCATATTTTATAATGATACCCATGCCTTTTACCGCATATTTAAAGTCTTTGATCAAAGCGAGTTTTTCCTCATCGAATTGAAAAGGATTCTTTTTTATAAAATCATCAATGATGTTTCGATGCTCAAATAAGAAATTACGAATTTTTGTCATTTTTTCCGGTTCTAGATGGCTGCGGTGATAGATTTTTTTCAATCCTTTCACGATTTTATATTTCTTATTTGTATATTCTAACAAGGCTAAATAAATATCATAGAATAATGCTGTGTCATTTTCATCAAGTGAGGCATTCCCTTGCATACTTTGTTGACTTTGTTCATTAATATAGTCCATGTATTCCATCGGTGTACAGCCAAATAGTGCAGCACTAGGGGTGTTGAAATAAGCATCTAAAACCGCTTCTGAAAGTGATGCAAGCATATCGTCATCAATTGATAGATCATCAAACCATTGTATGAGGTTGGCTGGGTCTTTACAGGTATGTACAGCAAAGAAAAAATCTGCCCAAAATCCATTTTCTATATAGGTGAATGTCGATTCTGATAATATTTTATATAGCGTATTGATTGCTGGATGATTTGTATTTACACCGGTTGTGCCAATCGCAAGCAGCTCATCTTTTTTTCGATCACATACGCAATAAACATGGCTGTTTTGTATATCAATGACTTGATCTATGTAATCAAAAATCTCCTCGTTCACAAGTAACATGCTTCCATCCTGTCTTGAATATAAGGAAAAATAAGGATGTAAGTATAAAGCAGTAAGATAATACTCTTCAATAGAAGGAATCGCTATCGCATATTTTTCGCATAACATGTCAAATTCTGTTAATGT
>OHCC01000872.1_pt1 | contig 16435 bp, 10 predicted proteins | sample 1577521 | NCBI WGS metagenome assembly OHCC01 (sample SAMEA3879533, study PRJEB24766) | human gut metagenome | biome: human-associated habitat; feature: feces | place: USA | collected 1985/1987
GCCGAGCCGTTGACAGTAATCACGATAGGCAACGGGCCCTCTACGGTTTCAACACCACCGTCGATGTGGCGTTTCACTGTAATCTTGTCTTTACCTACTTCCAGAATTTCTTCTGCGTATGTGATTTGGGTCAATCCCAACTTTTCTGCTACCTGCGGACCTACTTGCGCCGTATCCCCGTCGATAGCCTGACGACCACCAATAATAATGTCACAGTTACCTATTTTGCGGATAGCAGTAGCCAGCGCGTAAGAAGTAGCCAGTGTATCTGCACCGGCGAAAGCACGGTCGGTCAGCAAGTAACCGTTATCTGCACCACGGAAAAGTCCTTCACGAATAATGTCGGCAGCACGACCTGGTCCCATTGTCAGAATGGTAACGGTAGAGCCTGGATGAGCATCTTTCAGTCGAAGAGCTTGCTCGAGAGCATTCAAGTCTTCGGGATTGAAGATAGCGGGGAGTGCCGCACGGTTAATGGTTCCGTCGGCTTTCATGGCATCCTTCCCAACATTACGTGTGTCGGGAACTTGTTTTGCCAATACAACAATTTTCAAACTCATGTTATTAATTTTAGTATTAGTATTTCTACAAGTTAGTAGCCAGTAGTCAAGTAGTAATGTCTTGCTATTCAAACTATCCGGTTAACTATCAGCGTGCAAATTTACTCAAACACTTGGTTCTGACAAGAAATCCAAGCGAAAAATGTACATTGTTAAGCATTTCTTTGTTCTGTTAGTTATATGTATATCACTGTTCTTTTCGATAAAAAAAGGTTTTTGTATTGCTTATGTGCAACTAATATGTTTATTTTGCTTGCTATTATTTGGGAATATTATGGAAAATGATAAAAGACAAATGGAGAAGGACTTTCAATCTTTCTTCACTGTTAACTTTCCTAAAGTGAAGAACTTTGCTCGAAAGTTACTGAAATCGGACGAAGATGCAGAAGACATTGCTCAAGATGTTTTTTGTAAACTGTGGCAACAACCGGAAATGTGGCAACATCCTAATGATAAATTGGATGGGTATGTCTTTGTAACAACACGGAATATTATTCTTAATATGTTTAAGCATCAGCGTATAGAGCAAGAGTACCAGGCAAGTTTTGCGGAAAATGCGATACTTTGTGAAATAATAGAAGATGATCAGGCACTAAAGGATATCTATTATAAAGAGTTACTTATGATTCTCCGGCTTGCTTTAACAAAAATGCCTGAGCGTCGGAGGATGATATTTGAGGCCAGTAGATTTCAGGGACTAAGCAATAAAGATATTGCGGAAAAATTGGGTGTTTCTATCCGTACGGTAGAGCACCAAATTTATCTAGCATTAATAGACCTAAAGAAAATACTTCTTTTTTTAGTTTTTTTCTCTTCTCTCTTAAGTAGTATAATGATTTTAGTTGTCTTTAAAGTATAAGGCAGAAATAATAATGAAATAATGATGAAGAATTATATTCGACAAGTGATAGAACTTTTTAGTCAGAATGACTATCCGGTTTCCGTCCAAAAGCAATTCCGGCATTGGTTGGCTGATGAAGAACATAAGGAAGAAAAAATGGAAGCGCTCACTTCTCTTTGGGAAGAAGCCGGACAGCAGCGAGTTCCTCAGGGAATGCAGCAGTCTATACGCCGTATGCAACAAAATATAGGTATGCGTCCTGTCTCTTCGCAAAAGAGGTATATATTACGTATTTGGCAGGTAGCGTCGGTATTGTTGCTGGCTGTATCGTCGGTTTCTATCTATTTATTATTGGAAAAAGACGATTTCTCCAGTGATTTGATAGAATGTCATATACCAACTGCAGAAATACATGAACTGACATTACCGGATGGTACTTCCGTTATGTTGAATTCAAAAAGTACTTTGTTTTATCCGGAAAGTTTTAATGGCAAAACCAGAAGTGTATATCTGATAGGTGAGGGCTATTTTAAGGTAAGGCCGGATAAGGAACATCCCTTTATTGTGAAAGGAGCTGATTTTCAGGTTACAGCTTTGGGGACTGAGTTTAATGTAAATACTTATTCGGAGAATGACGAAGTGTACACTACTTTAGTTTCGGGCAGTGTAAAAGTGGAGTATGATAATTTAGTCTCAAGTGTTATATTGAAGCCTAATCAGCAGTTATCTTATAACAAACTTACTAAGAAAAGTCGTTTGCAACAATCACAAGTTGATGATGTAATAGCTTGGCAACGTGGAGAGCTTGTATTTAGTGATGCACATTTGGAAGATATATTCACGAGACTAGAACATAAGTATCCATATACTTTTGTATATAGTTTCCATAGTTTGAATAATAATACTTATAGTTTCCGTTTCCCGAAGAATGTGACGTTGGAAGAAATTATGCTAATTATTTCACAAGTAGTTGGAGATATCCACTATGTGATTAAAGACAATAAATGCTATATAACTAATTGAAAAATAACCCCTATGTCTAATTATTAACTTAACACACCATGAAAAAAAATATCCGGAGGGAACTGCCATTCCTTCCGGATATGAAATCGAAAAATTCCTTAATATTAGCGTGTTACTAACGCAATCCAATCAAAATAGAATTAATAACCAATTTACTAATACCAGGAAAATGCTACAAATGTATAAAGAAATAGCAGGACGAGTGCTCCAAAAACAGGTTTTTCTTACTTTTTTAGTATTATTAATGATGCAGACCTCTGTTTTTGGGCAAAAAGATAGTAAAATAACTATCCAGCAGAAAAATATGACTGTAATTGAGGCTTTAAAATCTGTGGAAAGACAAACTAAAATGTCTATCAATTATAGTGATTCTCAATTGAAAAGCAAAAAGCTTACCAATCTGAACTTGAAAAATGCGCTTATAACTACTGCGCTTGATACAATCTTAAAAGGAACAGGTTTCACTTATCAAATCCGTGATAATTATGTTATAGTTACCGAACAAAAGTCGGTAGCACCTTCTGTAGTGAAGAATATAAGAGGCAAGGTAGTTGATGAAAATGGAGAACCACTGATTGGTGTGAATATCTCGGTGGAAGGTAGTTCTACGGGAACTATAACTGATATGAATGGAAACTTTATGATAAAAGCTTCCGATAAATCTAAGTTGAAAATATCTTATATAGGGTATGCAACTCAAATGGTTGCCGTTTCAAATAAAGATTTTTATCAGGTTGTGTTAAAACAGGATGCTGAAGTCTTGGATGAAGTTGTTGTAACCGCATTAGGTATAAAACGTGCGGAAAAGGCTTTGTCATATAATGTACAACAGGTGAAAGGGGATGAATTGACTACTGTGAAAGATGCTAACTTCATATCTTCATTGAATGGAAAGGTTGCCGGTGTTACCATTAATTCTTCCAATTCAACCGGTGGCGCATCCCGTGTTGTTATGCGTGGTGTAAAGTCTATCACTTCTTCCAACTTGGCGCTTTATGTGATTGATGGTGTGCCCATGTATAATATGATGAATGGTGGCAATTCACAAAGCGTTTTTGCTGACCAACCGGGTACGGATGGGGCGGCTGATATTAATCCGGAAGATATAGAGTCTATCTCTATGCTGACAGGACCTTCCGCCGCTGCATTGTATGGTAATGCTGCCGCTGCGGGTGTAGTGCTGATTACTACTAAAAAAGGATCTGTTGACAAGACGTCTGTGACAGTATCTAACAATACAACTTTCTCAAAAGTGGCGATGATGCCAGAAATGCAGAGTAAGTACGGAAATGTGGCAGGAAATGTGGATAGCTGGGGACCGATTGTGAATAGCAATTATGATCCGCGCGATTTCTTCCGTACAGGTAGTAACGTGATAAACTCTGTTGCTTTGTCTACCGGTAATCAAAAGAACCAGAGTTATTTGTCGGCTTCCACTACCAATACAACAAATATCCTGCCGAACAGTGGATATAACCGTTATAATTTCACTGTACGCAACACGACCAGTTTCTTGAAAGATAAAATGACACTGGATGCCGGTGCAAGCTATATTCTTCAGAACGATAAAAATATGGTGTCTCAAGGATACTATTATAATCCACTGCCCGGACTTTATCGATTCCCCCGTTCGGAAAATTTTGAGGATGTGCGTATGTTTGAGCGTTACAATGAGGGTTTAGGTATAATGGAACAGTATTGGCCTTACGGAGAAATTTCCAGTGGACTGGCAAATCCATATTGGGTACAAAACCGTCAGATACGTGAGAATAAGAAAACACGTTATATGGTGAATGCTTCTCTGAAATATCAAATATTTGATTGGTTGGATGTCACAGGTCGTGTGAAAATTGACAATTATGAAAATCGTAAGACATACAAGGCGTATGCTTCTACCGGTAGTCTGACTGCAGGAGACAGAGGAACATATCATGATACTTGGGCTCAGTCAAAGACTACCTATGCAGATGCCATTGCTACGGTAAATAAGAACTTTAATGATTGGTCTGTGAATGTAAACTTGGGTGTATCTTTGAATGACAGTCGTTATGAATCGATCGGATATGAAGGCGGCTTGAAGATTTATAATTTCTTTGCTGTTCATAATTTGGATTTTGATAAAGCATGGAAACCAAAGCAAGAGGGTTGGCATGATCAGACTAGAGCTATCTTTGCGAATGCAGAACTAGGTTGGAAGTCAATGCTTTATTTAACGGTAACCGGACGTAATGACTGGGATTCAAGATTGGCTTTCTCTGATTATAAATCATTCTTCTATCCGTCGGTAGGGCTTTCGGCTATTCTTACAAGTATGTTTGATACACCGGAATGGTTAAGTTTTTTGAAAGTTCGTGGTTCATATACTGAGGTAGGTAATTCTTACGATCGTTTTATGACTACTGTCACTTATCCATATGATGAAGCATCGCATAATTGGAACACGACTTCTGTTTACCCGAATACTAAATTGAAACCAGAACGCACAAAATCATGGGAAGTGGGGGTAGACGCCAGATTTCTGAATGATATCAGTTTCAACTTAACTTACTATCGTTCCAATACTTACAATCAGACTTTCCATGCAACTTTGTCTGCTTCTTCCGGATATTCATCTATTCCTATCCAAAGTGGAAATATTATGAATGAAGGTATTGAAATGTCTTTAGGATATGATAAGAAGTGGGGAGATTTCTCTTTCAACACTAATTATACGTTGACTTGGAATCGTAATGAAATAAAACAATTAGCCGATGGCGCTTATAATTATGCTACCGGAGAGCCGATCGTAATGCCGGAGTTGGATGTTTTGCATTATGGACAATTAGATGCCCGTCTGCTTTTGCGTGTAGGTGGCTCAATGGGAGATGTATATGGTCAGAAAGTGCTGAAACGCGATCTTAATGGATATATCCTTAATGAGGAAGGAGTAGGTCTTGCCCTTGAAAATAAGGAAACTCATTTGGGATCTATCTTGCCAAAGATGAATATGGGATGGAATTTGGGATTCGGATATAAAGGTATAAATCTGGGTATGACATTTACCGGACGTTTTGGAGGTATTGTACTAAGTGAAACGCAATCAGTATTGAATGCTGCCGGTGTGTCTAAAATTAGTGCGGATGTTCGTGATGCGGGTGGCGTACCGATTAATCAAGCCAAAATAGATGCGCGCAATTACTTCCAGACAATTCAAACAGCTTCCGTTTACTATACATATAGTGCTACAAACGTGCGTTTGGGTGAATTAAGTCTGAGTTATACATTGCCGAAGAAATGGTTTGCCAATAAATTAGGTATGACTGTCGGACTTGTAGGAAAGAATCTGTGGATGATTTATTGCAAAGCACCTTTCGACCCGGAACTGACTACTTCGGCTGCGTCTAATTTCTATCAGGGATTTGATGCATATATGCTCCCAAGTACGAGAAACTTTGGATTTAATGTCAAATTTCAGTTTTAAATAGTAAATAGGTATGAACAAGATAATAAAATATATTGGAGCAAGTGCGGTTATATGCTTGATGGCAGGATGTACTACTAATTTTGAGGATTTCAATACCAATCCGTACCAGCCTTCTAAAGTGCCGGCTAATACATTGCTGTCGGGAATGTTTAATGTATATGCAGCACCTATGCAAAATGACTGTCAGCATATAAATTGTATGTGGGCTTGTTTTAGCGGACAAATTACCGCACCTAATACTTGGTCAAAAGGGGAAAATCTTTTTGCTTATTACAATGCGATGGAGGATCATAACGCTGCTACCTGGGCTAAAATATATGCACGCATTTATCCTAACTTCTTCCGGATTGAGGAAGCTACGGAGAAAAAGGGTGTTATCTACGCTATGGCTCAGTTGACACGTATTTATGCAATGCAGATGATGGCCTCCCTGCAAGGTCCTATCCCTTACTCTAAAGTGAAATCGGGTGATATAAGGGCTGCTTATGACGACGAACCGACTGCCTGGCGTGCCATGTTCGATGATTTGGATAATGTAATTACTATATTGAAATCTGCAGCGGAATTGGGAATTAACCAGGATTTGGCAGCAGTAGATCAATTTTATGGCGGAAATTGCGAAAAATGGATGAAATTTGCCAATACATTAAAACTTAGAATGGCTATCCGGGTGTCCGGAGTAGCAGATTATGCTCAGGCTAAAGCTGAAGAAGCTGTACGTGGTGGTGTGTTGGAGTCTGTTTCCGATAGTTCGTATGACACAACTAGCAGTGGTATCAATGAAAATGGCTATGCTATTGTGAGTGGATGGGGCGAAGTGAGAGCTAATGCTTGTATTACCTCATATATGAATGGGTATAAGGACCCACGACGTTCCGCTTATTTTACTAAGCAAGCGGCTGGCTTTTCTGAAGATTATGTAGGAGTCCGTTCGGGATCTTCGGTAGCTCCAAGTCCTTCTGATTATCAGAACTATAGTAACCTGATGATAACGACTGATAAAACATTGCCGCAACCGGTGATGTATGCTGCAGAAGCAGCTTTCCTACGTGCTGAAGGCGAGCTGAAAGGCTGGGATATGCAGGGTGATGCGGAGACTTTCTATGAACGGGGAATTCGGTTGTCATTTGAGGAATTTAAAGTAACCGGAGTAGATGAGTATTTGGCTGATGATGAATCGAAACCGGGAAATTACGTTGATCCCAATCACTCTGCCGACAATTATAGTAATTTGTCTACTATCACTATTAAATGGGACAAAAGTGCCACTCCGGAGGAAATGTTGGAGAGAGTGCTTACTCAAAAGTGGATAGCTCTCTATCCGGATCCTTTAAATGGCTGGTCGGATTTCCGTCGTACGGGATTCCCGAAATTATTTCCGGCAACACATTCTGCAAATCCGGATTGTAAACCGGCTCGCGGGCAACGCCGTCTTCGTTTTGCTGACACAGAGTATAATACGAATAAAGAAAATGTGGAGGCTGCTGTGACTATGCTTAGTGATGGGAGAGACTCTAATGGTACCGATTTGTGGTGGGCTTTGAAAAATTAGAGATTATTAATGGTTAATTTTAAGATTATAGTATGAGGAAATTAATATATTTCATATTTGCGTCTGTCGCTGTACTTGTATTTGTGCAATGTAGTGACTGGACTGAAATGGAGAATAAATTTACTGAACCGGTGAATATTAATAGCGAGGATTACTATCGAGCCTTGCGTGAATATAAAAAAACAGATCATCCTATTTGTTTTGGATGGTATAGCGATTGGTCGGGGACAGGTGACAATATGAATAACCAATTGAGAGGTATTCCCGACTCCATGGATTTAGTATCTTTGTGGGGCGGCGCTTTCAATTTGACAGAAGCGCAGAAAAGTGATCTTAAAGAGGTTAGGGAAAAGAAAGGAACTCGGATATTGTATTGCCAGCATATCATGGATATTGGTAGAAGTATGACACCTGCTTCTGTGGAGAATGACCATATAGTAGACGGTGTGCAATATAACTCTTATGCAGAAGCTATGGCAGCTTATTGGGGATGGTATGCAACCGGATATCATCCGACTTACAATAATCACTATGGTGATGGCTCCCCAGAGGGTATTGAGGCTGCTATCCGTAAATATGCACGGGTTATTGCGGATTCTGTCAATAAGTATGACTATGACGGTTTTGATATTGACTATGAACCGAATTACGGTTATCCGGGTAACATTTCCAGTCATCCGGAACGTATGCACATTCTTCTTGATGAGTTATCGAAGAATTTTGGATCGAAGTCGGGAACAGGCCGTATTCTTATGGTGGATGGAGAACCTCAGACTTTGAATACTGAATCCGGTGGACTGTGATTCAAGCATATTATAGTCGGGGTGATACTGATTTAGATACTCGTTTCAATAAACTGTTGGCTAAATTCGGATCGATAGAAGATGAAGCTACAATTCTTCGTAAAACAGTTTGGTGTGAAGACTTCGAAAAACATAAATCGGACGGAGGACCGCAGTTTACAACTCGAGACGGTGTGACGACGTATTCTTTAAAGGGAATGTCTATGTATTATCGTCCGGGATTGGATGCACGTATCGGTGGTGTAGGAGCGTATCGTTTTAACTTGTGTCGTCCGGTAAATGATTATTTCTTTATGCGCGAAGTGATTCAGGTGATGAATCCTGCCCAACATTAATACTATGAATATAACTAAAAATGAAAACTATGAAGATGATTAGATTTTCTAAATATGTGGTATTGGTAATTATTCTGACATCAGTCTTTGGTTGTGATGATGCGGAAATGAAGGCCATTGATAATGGATTATATATTCAGGAGGCCGCACCTTCTAATAAATTCGATCAACAGATGGAGACACAATTGATTGATGAAGGCGAAGTTGTGAAAACATTGACTATTCGTTTGGTTCGTGCTATTGAGCAAGATATAACTGTAACTTTGGATATTGATCAACAATTGCTTGATGATTATAATCAAAGGAATGATGCGAATTATCAGGTTCTTCCGGAAGAGTTTAGGAGTTTTGAAAAAGAAGTAACGATTACTGCTGGCGATGTATCGGCTCCTGTTGTTAATCTTACTATAAAACCATATACGGCTCCAAATGGTGAAGCTTACGCTATTCCAATTAGAATTACTTCTGTTGAAGGACCGATAGAGATGAAAGGAAATGCGAATCATATGCTTTATTTGCTGACCTCTCCCAATAAACAAAAAGCGGTAATCTTACAAAATAGTAATACTACCCAGATTCGATTTAAAAATGAAATCCCAGTCGACCAATGGACTATAGAATATTGGCTTAGAGTTGATAATCATAATAAGTGGGATCTTAATGGCTATGTGGGACTTAGTAATAAATGGCTTAGACAATACATTTATCATGATGGTTCTGCTCCTATTTTATTTAATCAGATATTGCCTCGTTATTGGGCTGATGGTGTTGCCCAAATAGCTCCTACTTTGCAATTTCATATGGATAATCCGGGATTTGATATGGATAGTGAGGAATTTTGGTGGCCTGATATTTGGTATCATATTGCTTATACTTATGATGGAACCCAAATAACTTTATATAAAGATGGAACAAAGAATGTTAGCAAGGCTGATACGAGAGAGCATGCATTTTCGAGTATGACGCTTGCTGGTGGTAGTTTCTCTTATGGCGGTTATAGTATGCAAGTAGAATTTGCTCAGATTCGTCTTTGGAAAAAATGTTTGACGCCAACAGCAATTCAGGATGGTATGTCACGTCAGATATCAGGAAATACGGATGGTTTGATTGGATATTGGAAATGTGATGAGGGCAGTGGCAAAGTTTTAAAGGATAGTAGTCCTAATGGGAATGACATAACTCTAGATGGAACGCCTAAATGGAGTGAGCTATATAATTTTGCTCATCCTAACGATTAGCTGTTGTTAATGCTATAATTTAGAGAAAGGAGGAAGCTTTTATTTGAAGTCTCCTCCTTTTCTTTTACTATTCATTCATGTTACTTTCTACCGGACATAATATGTTTTAATTGGAATAAAGTGATCTGATTTGATTGTAGGATTGGAGTTTTATTAGAGGAATGAATAAACTAAAGAGTAATTCCGAATACAAAATAGACCTGTTCCTCGTAAGGGTTAGCTATTAATTTTCCGAATATGGGCAAAGAAAAATTGGAGGTAATTTTGAGTTCTTTAGTTGCGGATAACCCGACGTTGACTACATTGAATTTATTGGAATAAAAACTTTCCCAAGGTGTAAAGCCTGCTTCGATACTTAGATTTACGTCCTTCACATTGAAAGGATAACTCAATTCACAGTAACTGGACCAAGCGCGTTTCCCGTTTTCCCGGTAGTCATTTCCTGCAAATGTGGTGTACCAGCTTACAGATAGTGGAAATTTTTCGCTAAACATATATCCGGCTCCTATTTCAAAAGTATGTCCGGTGGAGTGTGAACTGTAATTGAAATATTTGAAAGGTTCATCCTCTGTTTGGGTAAAGTAGTTATTGAAGTAAAGAGTCAGGTTTTTATACTCATATTCTAGTGAAAGGTCTATTTCATTATTTTTTTCCCGGAACTCGGTGGAACCCCAAGCATAGACGGTCAACCCTTTCCAGTTGAGGCCGAGTGAGGGTTGCACACTTGCATTGCCGCTGTCAATACCACGCCAGATATAGCTGCTGACGAAATCTGCATTTACAAAAACTTCTTGTGCCTGTGCAAAGGCTGCGTAAAATAGGATTGCAATAAGTACAATATGTCTTTTCATTTTATCGGTTGTATTTCTTTGTTTTCGGGTGCAAAGATACGTAATATATAAATTAAATGTGACTGGATAGGGCAAAAAAGGAAACGACTGCATTATGCAGCCGTTTCGTAATCAATTATAAATCTTAATAGTCATTTAGAAAGTGACATCCATTTTCAGTACGAAAGTGCGTGGAGCGGCAACCGCCATAGGACGATAGCTGTATTCTTTGTTCAATAGGTTATTTACCATAAATTGGAACGCTACTTCTTTGGTTGCTTTTACTCCAAAACGCAGGTCGACGGTAGCATAATCCGTATTGTGCTTTTTCCAGTAAGTAGCCAGTGTCTCGCCTTTTGAATAGCCGAAGAGAATACCGCGTACATAGTCCATCAGATCTTTCTGCTGTTTATCACGTTCGTCCATCATCAAATAGTCTACTGCGAGAATTTTACTCTTCCATGCAATGTTGGCACCTACATTGATACGCTTCCACTGGAAATCTACCGTAGCTTTAAAGCTATGTTTAGGACGGTATTTCAGATATTTTCCCGTATTTGATTTTTCCTTCATCTGTAACGGGTCGGTATAAAGTCCTTCTACGGCATTGCGTTCCTGATAATCAGCATCACGAGGTTCGGTATATACATATCCTAAGTTATAGAATAGTTTTGTATTTTTATTGAAGTTGTACACACCGTTTGTAGAGATTTCAATACCGTAGATTTGTGCTTTCGATACATTATGAAATTGGGCACCGATTCCAAAGCCTTTACCGTCTGACAACATCTGAATGGCATCGCCAATACTGTTGATCATCGTATAGTTGGCATTGTTGAACAAACCGAACTGGAATTCAACCATATCTTTATATTGCGTATAGAATCCTGCAAGGTCTACAAATCCTTGCAGATTGCCGACTTTATATCCCTGTTTGAATCCTAATTCCGCATTAAATCCCTTTTCCGGTTTGATGTCCAGATTAGGATAGATACCGACTCCACCGATATCTTTACGCAGGTATTTTTCATTGATGGACGGGTTGCGGTATCCCTGTCCGAAGCTGGCACGGATAAAACTGTAATCAGCCAATTGATAATTTAATCCGGCACGGAAAACGGGACGGAAGGGGACCTTTGTTCCGAATATTTTTGTTTCCGCCTCTCGGTGATGGCTGTTTACGCGGTAGTATTCGGCACGTACACCGGCCGATACGCTCAGACGGTCCCAAAAACGTTGGTCATATTGCAGGAAAGCGGCAATGTTGTCACTTTTATATATCTCATCCATTACGGCAGAATCATAGCGGATATGTTCGAATGTAACCCCCGTAGTGATTTGCGCACCACTGTTCCATTTTTTATTAAATTGGTAGTCGAGGTAATAGTCGAAATTCTTGTCCGTCTGTGTTTTCGGATTAATGCGTGACGGATTAATAACATTAGATAGCCAAGGAACGAGATCACTGGGCAATTTATCATCCTGTATCAGTTTGTCTAAATCAGCGGGCAGCCCGTGATCCATAGTCCATGAGATTAAGTCGCAATAGTCGGCGGTTGTTGCATTCGGGAATATATTTCCTAATGAAGTGAATATTCCATTCATTGCATTTTCCAGATTTCCATTGATAAGTCCTGAACCAATGCCAACTAATGCCGGGTAAAGTGAACTGTAATCACCTCCTGCTATATTCTGTATTGTTTGGGCATCGGTTCCCATATTCCCTAGAATATCGGTAATGGAGGCTCCGTTGGTGGGGCGTATAATGTTGTCGGCACTATAATAGAAGCGGCCTTTAATCTTATGTGATGTACCGTTCTCCGGATTCACATAGTTGATGAAAGGGTCGATATGGAAGTTATTTTCTTCACGTCCCATGTTGGTGAAAGGAGATGGCTTGTATACTTCTGTCGGTGAACGCCAGATAAAAAAATCTCCATATTGGTTGGACAGGAAGTCAACATTGAATCCATAGTTCAACAGTTTCATACCCATATCCGGCTGATGATAGGTCAGGCTCCCACCCATCCGGAAACGTTTGTTGTATCCTTGTTCGCGATATCCTTCGTCGGTGAAGAGATTAATACCTCCGCTAACGTCGAAATTACCGATACGGCGGGAGTGGGAAAGGTCGAATCCTTCGTAAATAGGATTGCGTACACCACTAAGAAGGCTTCCACGCAAGATAGGTTTCACTGCGTATTTATCCTCTTTCCAAAAGCTCTTGTCGCTCCATTGATATTCATCATTTTCTGCATCACCATATACACCGACGTAAGCACTGAACCTGGTTTTCGGGGTTAGTCCCGGCCGGGCGGTACGGATATTGATAATACCGTTCAGTGCTGAAGAACCATAAAGTACGCTGGATGCACCTTTGATTACCTCCACTTGGTGTACATTTTCCAAAGGAACACTATTCCAGTTTATGACTCCGCTTTGTGGAGTGAGCACACTCATTCCGTCCACCAGAACCTGACTTCGGGCACCTACGCTGTAAGTCCATCCGCCACCACCTCGGATACTGGGTTGTTTATCCACGATGTCTACTCCCGGTATGGTTTGTAAAGTAGAAGTGATATCGGTGGGAGCTTGACGGGCTATGTCGCTGGCTTTAATCAGATCCATGGAAACGGTAACATCGCTCAGTTTTTGTTCGAAGCGTCCGGCGGATACAACAACGTCTTCCAACAGATTGGTACTTTCTTTCATATATACATCTTTTTGTAAGATGTTGTTTTTATTAATGACGATAGGCATCTGTATATCTTCATATCCCACATAACTGAATATCAGGTCTGCTCCTCCTGCGGGTAAATGAATCTCGTAGGCACCATTCGCATCTGTGACCACGCCTTGAGTACCTTTCAGTTTGTAGATGACAGAGGCACCTGGCAGTGGTTCGTTGGTACTGGCATCATATACATGCCCTTTTAATATTTGGGCAGAAGAAGTAATGCTGAATAGTAACGCAACGATAAGCGTTATTAGAATCTTCTTTTTCATAAGTCTGTTTTTTGTGAGTAATTATATCAGAACGGCTGCAAAGTACGTAAGTAATTATCATATTGTCAAGGTGTATTTTTATGAATTGATGCTATAAATTTAAGATTCTCTTCACTCTAAATGTTGAGTAACCAAAAAAGTGTTATATTTGCTTATATGAAAACAGAAATATCAGATTGGAAAGTAATTCCTTATGCTGAGGCTTGGAACCGGCAGACGGAATGGTTTGATGCATTGGTGCATGCTAAACAGGCAGGTGAGGAGTATGTGAATCATATTATACTTTGTGAGCATCCTCATGTCTATACATTGGGGCGTAGCGGCAAAGAAGGCAATATGTTGCTGGGTGAGGAACAGTTGCAAAAGATAGGAGCGACACTTTACCATATTGACCGTGGTGCATCTGCTTGAAGAGGCAGTGATCCGTGTTTGTACTTCTTACGGCATTATTGCCGGACGCTTGGATAAAGCAACTGGTGTATGGCTTGAAGGCGATACGTCTCGTGCACGTAAAATCTGTGCAATCGGTGTGCGTAGCAGCCATTTCGTAACAATGCACGGTTTGGCATTCAATGTGAATACCGATTTGCGTTATTTCAGCTATATCAATCCTTGCGGATTCATTGATAAGGGTGTCACTTCTCTGGAAAAAGAATTGGGACACAAAGTGCCTATGGAGGAGGTGAAAGAGCTGCTTTGCAAAGAGATAAATGTATTGCTGATGAGAAGTTAATTAGTCATGATTACGGTATATTAGGGTCTGTTTTAGTCAGTTATTTATGCTTATATAGTTGGTAATGTAATGATTTATAGCTAAATTTGATGAATATAAAAACATAAATATACGCTATGAACTCTTTTGTAATCCGCACATATGGGCGTACCGAACTTGCCCAAATCTATTGCCCTGACCTCTGTCCTGAGGCAGCATACCGTAAACTGAAGCATTGGATTGAGCTTTATCCCGGTCTGCGTGACGGGCTATCAGCTTTGGGGATCTCTTCCCACTCACGTTCTTATACGCCCGCCCAAGTGGAGCTTATAGTAGCTTCACTTAGGGAACCCTAAAGGTGAGGTTTAGCTGCGTAAAGGTGAGGTTGGCACATGTAGTATAGAGGTTTTCTTACGGCAGCTCATTGCTTTTGAAATTATTCTCCACTTCGTCCTGCTGTATATCTGTGACTTCATACTCAATGGTGTCCTGTGCATTGATTCTAGTCCTGAATCGATACTTTTCCAGTACTTGTACCAGTATCTTTTGTGCCTGTATGTTCACCTGCACCTTTCCGTATATGTTCAGCTTAGCTAGTATGACACTTGCCGGTAACCATTTGACCGATAAGTCTCCGGGCAGCGGTTTTCGGTAATAGACGAATAAATTCTCTTCCACGGGGTCTTTCATGCGATGCAGTTCGTTGTGCTTGTTCAGCCGCGTTATCTCTTCCCCCTCATACCAGTACCGGAATCCGCTTTTGAGCAGTGCCAATGCTTGTGAGTATATCCCGTCATGATTGACTGGTGTCCGGTAGTCTATTTCCTCGACAGAGATAGGCAGGAAACGACGGTTCGAGCCGATATCCTGCAAGCACTGGCGGTTGTTGGTGCTTCCAATGAAAGAGCAGTGGCGGGGCAGGTTGAAGGCTTCCAGGTCGTACACTTTTCTTTGTATGATGTAATCTTGTGCAATAATTGCCTTCAAGGCTGCCAGATCTCCCGGTTTCACTCCTTCAAACTCCTCCATGTTTATGATAATCCGGGTGGAGAGCAGACGGGCTTGGTCCTTGTTCTCCGGGTTCACCATGCCATTATAGAAGTACTCCTTCCATTCGGGCGGCAACAAATGGCGTATCCAGCTACTCTTTCCTTTTCCTTGCTCGCTGTAGAGGATGATGACAAGCTGGTTCATCTTCTCATCGTTCAGTGCACAGTCCACCAGTCCTACTATCCACCGTTTGAATCCTTCCCTCCACAGAGGCTGGTCTTCGGTCTGTACGGTTTCAGTCAGTTGTCCTATATAATCGGTTCCGTCCCAAGGTGGCAACTTGTCTATATAGTTCGAAATAGGATTGAATTTTTTGGCGTAATTGGAATCCACTACGGCTTTGAGATAATTCTGGTAACAGAATATTCCTGCTATCTGCAGGTCTACGAATATAGAGTTGTAATCCTTGTTCCTCATGGGCAGATAGCCTTTTCGGGCTTCTTCGGCCGGTTGGTAGGTCATGCGTTCCAGTCGGTCCAGTATGATATTGCGGCGGATGCCGTAGTGCTCTCCCAAGAAATCCAACAACTGGTTGATGACCGGCTTTTTCTCTTCCTTTGCAGTGGTGGCTTCGGTAGTCTTGTCGGTGTAGGTGTACGAATTGCGCAGTGGTGCCTCCACATTGAACCCGTCTTTCCCGAATCGTTCGCGTGCCAGCTTAATGACTACTTCCTGATTCAGTCCCTTGGTATAACATTTGTTTCCCAAGGCGAAGAGAAAACTGTCCCGACTTCCTTCTTTGAACTTCATGATTCGTTTCACGGCGGTCACGGCTTGTGAGAAGATGAAATCTTCCCAAGGCTCAGGTTTGTGTTCCTGCATGCAGTCTGTTTCACTTTTCCGCACATTATTTTTCCGGTCTGCTTCGTCCTCTTCGGTCTCTTCTTCCTGCATGCCTTTCGTATCGAGCTTTTTGCTTTTTTTCTTAGCCGGAGGGGCAGTGAGGATGCGTACTTCCAGTGGCTCAATTTCTTGTTGCAGGGCGCTGTTGAAGTATGCCTGCGGATCGAAGGATACGAAAT
>OHCC01000897.1_pt1 | contig 15949 bp, 6 predicted proteins | sample 1577521 | NCBI WGS metagenome assembly OHCC01 (sample SAMEA3879533, study PRJEB24766) | human gut metagenome | biome: human-associated habitat; feature: feces | place: USA | collected 1985/1987
CTTTTGATGCCGTTTCAAAGGTTGCGGAGATTTATATTAATGGAAAACTGGCAGGTTCTCATATCGGCATGTATGGTGAAATACAGGTCGATGGAAGTAAATTGCTGAAACCCGGTAAGAATTTGTTAGCGGTGAAAGTTACGCGTAAAGCAGAAGGCAGCTCTTCTGAAGGGGGGAGTACCGCTATTGATTTCTTCTATTCATCTGTTCGAGAAAGTGAACAAGAAGGTGGAAAGGTAGCTGTGAAGACTGATATTCTTAAAGATATAGCACATGGATTTTATGGTGATGAGCCTGCTGGTATCTGGCAACCGGTGAAACTAACAGTCACCAATCCGGTAAAGATGGAGGATGTCTTTATAAAACCGACTTTGGATGGAGCTACATTTGACCTTACAGTGAAGAATCATAGCAGTAAAAAGAACCAGTTCGATCTTTATACCGATATTGTGGATAAAGAAACCGGTTCTATACTTTACAGCAGTCTTTCTTTACAAAAGCTGGTATTGAATGCCGGTGAAGAGAAGATGTTTACCTACAGTGTAAATGGATTAAAGCCGCGGCTTTGGACCCCTCAACATCCTAACTTATATGATTTCCGTTTTCGATTGGTTACTGCCAAAGGTGCTGAATTAGATTGCTTGGCAGAAACTTCCGGTTTCCGCACTTTTGAAGTGAAGGAAGGATTATTCTTCCTGAACGGTAACCGCTATTGGCTGCGTGGTGGCAATCACATTCCGTTTGCCCTTGCTCCGAACAACTTGAATTTGGCTGACACTTTCATGCAACTCATGAAGGCCGGTAATATAGATGTCACTCGTACTCACACTACTCCGTGGAATAAACTTTGGATGGGAGCAGCCGACAAAAATGGTATAGGTGTAAGTTTTGAAGGTACCTGGCCTTGGTTGATGATTCATTCTACTCCTCTGCCCGATGCAGAATTGATCAAGATGTGGAGAGAAGAATTCCTTACTTTGTTAAAGAAGTATCGTAATCATCCTTCACTGCTTTTCTGGACGGTAAATAACGAAATGAAATTCTATGATAATGATGATGATCTGGAACGTGCCAAAGAGAAATATCGTGTGATTTCGGATGTAGTAAAAGAAATGCGCCGCATTGATCCTACGCGTCCCATTTGCTTCGACTCCAACTATCAGGCAAAAGGCAAAAAGGAAAAATATGGTGCTGATTTTATGAATAGTATTGACGATGGCGACATTGACGATATGCATGCCTATTATAACTGGTATGACTTTTCACTCTTCCGCTTCTTCAATGGAGAATTTCAGCAGAAGTTCAAGATGCCCGGACGTCCGCTTATCAGTCAAGAGATGTCAACCGGATATCCTAATAATGAAACCGGACATCCTACCCGTTCTTATCAGTTAATCCATCAGAATCCTCAGTCCCTGATTGGTTATGAATGTTATGACTTTTCTGATCCGAAATCATTCCTTACGGTACAGGCATTTATAACAGGAGAATTAGCAGAGGCGCTTCGACGCTCCAATGACCAGGCTTCGGGTATTATGCACTTTGCCCTTCTTACTTGGTTCCGTCAGGTTTACGATTATCAAAAGATTGAACCATATCCTACCTATTATGCCCTGAAGCGTGCATTGCAACCTGTATTGGTAAGTGCTGAATTATGGGGACGTAATCTGTATGGCGGCGATAAATTGCCAACTCGTATATATGTAGTAAATGATCGTGAAAATGGTACTGCTTTGCAACCTACTTTATTGCGGTGGGAAGTGCGTGATGAAACCGGCAAAAAGCTGGTTGGGGGTAGTGAAGAGCTACCGGTTGTGAAGCATTATGGACGTTACTACGTGGAACCGAATATCCAGTTACCCGCCAACTTGCCTTCAGACAAAGTGAAAGCTAAATTAGTATTGAAGTTGACAGAAAATGGTTTACCTGTTTCAGAAAATGAATATGATCTGCTATTAGCCCGTAAAGACTGGAATAGAAACCAAATAACCGGAGGTAAGAAAGTGCTTCTTTTGGACAAGGATGGTATAAAGAACCAACTTGACTTCCTTCATATAGACTATCAACTTGTTCCTACGATAAATGAACTTTTGGATTCCAAACCGAAAGCGAATCTTTGCATCATTTCCGGACTTACTGAATGTACAACAGAAGAAAAAGAGAGGATTCGTTCTTATCAGTCTCAAGGAGGTAAACTTCTTTTATTGAACAGTAAAGAAGTTGCGAAGACTGTTTATCCGGAACATATCACGGATTGGATTATTCCGACCGAAGGTGATATTGTGAATATGGAACGCAGTGATGCTCCGGTGTTCGATGGAATCGACGTGCTTGAATTACGCTATTTCAACAATAATAAGAGAGAAATTCCTTTAGCTTGTAATGCTACCCTGAAAGTAAACCGGAATGAAAACCTGACGGAATTGGCTGGACAAATGAAGATACATGCCTATATCGACGGTGGAAAACCGGAAGACCGTATTCGTAAAATCGATTCGATGCGTGGTCTCACGCTGCTTCAGATAAAGGAGGGAAAAGGAACTGCTATCGTATCTACTATGTGTACCGAAAAGGCTGATACTGACCCGATAGCAGGAAAATTGTTAGTGAACATGATCAATGAATTGTTGAAATAATATGGAGCTTATGTTCTTTATAAACAATCAATACTTATGAATCGAAACTATTTAAACTATGCGGCGGATAAGAGAAATCCGGCAAGAACATTTTCTAAGTTAGGGATAGCGGCTATGATGGCTTTGATGGCAATGCTTCCTACAAACATTACCAATGCACAAACGAATAAACAACAAGTGCTACAACAAAGTATCAAAACCGCCTATCCGACAAAAGACTGGGTTATATCCGACTATATCGTGACTGACCCTATATTCGGGGCTAAAGCCGAACCGGGATTTGACAATAGGGCAGCTTTCCAAGCCGCTATTGATGCCGCATATAAGAATGGTGGTGGCGTGGTTTATATACCTGCCGGGAATTACGAGTTTCGTAGTACACAGGTTGGTACTAAAAATGTCAGGGTTCGCCAGGGGCGTTCGGAATCCAATAAAGAATTTCATTTTGAGTATGTTTTACGTCTCCATCCCGGAGTGCAACTTCGGGGTGATTGGGCGGCTCCCGAATCCAATAACGGGAAAGTTCTTGGAACTATTCTCGAGGTACGTGTAGGAAAGGACTCGCCTAATTATGACGGAAGTGTGGAAAGCTGGTGGAACGACGGACAGGCAGGAAATGCCCTTCGCACTACTTATACAAGTATAGCTGACCGATTCATAGAAATGAATGCAGGAACCGGAGTTACCAACCTCTCCATCTGGTATCCCGAGCAGGATATTAAAAATATAAAACCTTATCCGTGGACATTGTTTCAAACTCAGGGAGACTGTGCGACGATAGAACATGTCACGCTGGTAAACTCTTACAACGGTTTCAATTCCGCGCCAAGCGAACTGCACTATGTACTGGATAGTTATCTGACTGCTCTTAATAAAGGCATCGAAGTACATGTATGTACCGATATCGGTCGTATTGAGAATGTCAGGATAAGTCCCGAATACTGGGCCAACTCCGGGCTTCCGGGTGCACCTTCACTTGCTGATGTAGCTGCCTATACTAAAGCGAATGGTACAGGTTTTCAGATGCATCGTTCGGACTGGGAGTATGTTTCTTATTTATATGTATCGGGGTATAAAACAGGTGTATGGATTGGACGTGAACCCGGCTTTGCCGATGCGCCGAATGCACAGTTGTACGAGGTTCATGTAGATAATTGTGGAAACGGATTGTATGTGGAGGATGTTAACCCGTATGGTATACTTATATCCAATTCTTCCTTCGGAGCCGGTAAAGAGGGGAATGCCGTGTACTTCTACAAGGATTTCAGTACTTCCGTGCAATTCAATGGCGTAGATTTCAACGGACCTATTGTGAGCGATGGTAGCGACGGAGTTGTATCATTTGAAAGTTGTAAGTTTAATGAATACAGTGATTATGCACTTAAGATAAACAGTGGTAATGTACTGTTATCCCAGTGTGACTTTAAGAAAAAGACCGGGCATATATATATAGGTGCCGATATGCGTACGTTGAAATCAGTCAATTCGGGTTATAATTGCCAACTTAAAGTTGATAATCACAGTACGTCTGCTAAAGTAGAAGTGATTACAGGGAAGAAATACACTTTTACTCCAATTCCTAAAAATATAAAAACAAATATAGATGTACATCCGAGACCGCTTTCCAATCAAGTCTTGAGGGCAGAACTGGCGAGGGCAACCGGCTATAATAACAATCGTCCTGTAAAAGATGTATCATCCGATTTGCAGTCTGCACTCGATGCCGTGAAAGCTGCCGGTGGAGGTACACTCTATTTGCCGGCAGGAAGATATTTGGTGGATCATCCTATCAAAGTGCCTTCAGGAGTTGAATTAAGAGGTTCGTGGGATGTTCAACATCATACACAAAGCGGTGGTACTGCCATATTTACTAATTACGATGGCGGGGCCGCAGGCGAAAACGGTTCTTCACTTATACAACTTGAAGCCAATGCAGGTATCAGGGGTATTACGCTGGCACAGCTCAATATAGCTTCTGATGGTTTCAGTGTGGAAAATCCAAGAAAGACTCCGTTCCTGATACAGGGGCAAGGTCCACGGGTATATATCGTCAACGTAACCATAGCGGTAGGCGACAAGGGGATTGACTTAGCTTCTTATGATACCAGTGGGCATTATGTAGATTATCTGGGTGGCGTGCCTTTACGGGCAGGTATCTGGGTCGGCGGAGGCGCTGAAGGCGGATTCATCCGTAACATGCAATTTAATCCTCATTATGGATCGAGGCTTCCCGAAGGCGGACAAGGTTACCCGGCGGTATTTATGATGCGGTTTGTACAATCCAATTGTAGTGCGCTTAAATTTGCGGATGTCAAGGAACAGACTATTTTTAACAACTTTGTTTATGGTTCGGTATACGGAATTCATTTCCTGAAAGATGCAATAACTGGTAAATACCCCGGAAAGATGACGGTTATAGGTCATGGCTCGGACGGATGTACTTATTCTCTTTTCGTAGAAGATGCGGATAAAAACACGGAAATAGTAGCGGTTAACTCAGAATTAGTCAATACCCAAATACCGGATGAACCTGTCAGGTCATACGTTCTTATGGGAGATCAAGTAAATACCGGGAAGGTTCATCCCAATGCCAAACTTACTTTGTATAATAGTGCATTCTGGGGTAGCCCTGTTTTCGGAGCAATCATAAACAATGGCATTGTATCGTTCCAACAAGCCAATTTTACACGATCGGGTACAAAGGGCGTAGATGTCAGAGGTGGAAAAGCACATGTGTACACTTCCTATTTCGCTCAAAAGATAGCGGAGGATGCTATTGAGGGTGAAAGGTATGCAAAGTTGGGTGAACAAGGCAAGTCCATAGAACTAACCAATAATTACTATATTTCCGGACTGCGGTTTGATAAGTTAGGAAATGGCTTGATTTATGGTTCCGATAAAGAATAGGGGATATAATGTTCTTTTTTAATAACAGACATAAAAGATAATATATTATGAGAAATAGATTATTTGTTATATTGGGTATTCTTGGCATGAACATGCTGGCTTATGCGGGACCCAAACACTCTCAGGAAACTTCTTATCCAAGTTATAAAGGATTAATCATGGCCGGATACCAGGGCTGGTTTCGCGGGCCGCAAGATGGAACCAATCAAGGCTATGGCCATTATGGAACCGGAAAGCTTTTCGACGAGAAGCATTGCACAATTGATGTATGGCCGGATGTCAGTGAGTATGAAAAGACCTATGAAACCTCTTTCAAACATGCTGATGGAAGAAAAGCACGGGTATTCAGTTCTGCGGATAAATCTACCGTTGACCTCCATTTCAAGTGGATGAAAGAGTATGGGGTAGATGGGGTATTTGTACAACGTTTCTTTAGTTATGCTCGTGGCGAACAGCAAAACTCGGTACCTAACCGCATTTTAGCGAATGCTTTGGAGGCTGCTTCCAAATACGACCGTGCCATAGCGGTGATGTATGATTTGTCCGGACTAAAGAAAACGGGTGAAGACTGCTCCTTGATTATGGAAGATTGGAAAAGACTGGTAGATAATCAGAAGGTAACTAACCAAGCCGGGAAAAAGACCTATCTGCACCATAACGGGAAACCTGTAGTAGCAATATGGGGAGTCGGATTTCCCGACCGCCCCTATAATATCAGGAATATCGGTCTGGATCGTTTAATCGACTTCTTGCAGAATGATCCTGTTTATGGAGGTTGTACGGTTATGTTGGGTGTTCCTACATTCTGGCGTAATCTGGAATCGGATTGTATCAATGATCCTTATCTGCATATAGTGATTAAGAAGGCGGATATTGTTCTGCCATGGACTATCCAGCGTTTTTCTCCTTTGTTGCATAATGATATGGATCGTTTCCGTGACTTGGTGATTGGGGATATCCGTTGGTGTAAGGAGAATGGTGTGGATTATGTTCCGGCCGTAACTCCCGGATTCAGTTGGCACAACCTCAGTAAACTGGAGTTTCCGGATGACGTGAAGCCGGTCGGTAGTATTCCCCGTCAGGGAGGACGTTTTTATTGGCAACAACTTTCTACTGCAATGTTGGCAGGCGCCGAAATGATTTATGTGGCGATGTTTGATGAAGTAGACGAGGGAACTGCCATCTTTAAATGTACAGGAGATCATCCGGTCAGTGAAACTGCCAAGTTCATAGATATGGACGGACAACCATCCGATCACTATTTGTGGCTGACGGGTGAAGCTGCACGTATGCTGAGAAAAGAGATACCGTTGTCTTTTAAAATGCCTGTAAGGAAATAGTTTATGAAACAACTTTTGTTAATAATGGCAATGTGTGCATCCTTTCTGCTTCTAGCAGAGGGGGTGCAGGCAAAGTTGACTTTGCCGTCTTTCTTTTCCGATGGAATGGTGCTACAGCAACAGAGTAATGTAGCTATTTGGGGCGGCTGTGATAGGGAACATCAGCAGGTGACAATCAAGACTTCCTGGAATAACCGGAAATATACGACTGTAACCGATGATGCTGGTAATTGGAAAGTAAAGGTGGAGACACCGTCTTACGGAGGTCCTTTTCGTATCGAAGTAAGTGACGGGCAAACGATATCAATTGATAATGTTTTGATTGGTGAAGTATGGCTTTGCTCCGGTCAGTCTAACATGGATATGCGTGTCGGCGGACATTATAATGAACCTGTTTTAGGTTCTTTAGATGCCATTGTTACCTCCGGCAATACGGCGATACGCATGTTCACGGTAGGTAGTAAAATGACTTCCGAACCATTGACTGACTGTGAGGGTAGTTGGCAGGAAGCTTCTTCCGAAACTGTTCCTGAATTTACGGCTGCCGGCTACTTCTTTGCACGTAAGTTGAATGAGGTTTTGCATATACCGGTGGGTATTATTCATGCTAGTTACGGAGGATCGAGGGTAGAGGCATGGATGAGCCGAGAAGGAGTTGCTCCCTACAAGGATTTGCCGGATGTACACAATGCGTCGATTCTTTATAATGGCATGTTAAGTCCGGTTATTGGTTATGGAATACGGGGCTGCTTATGGTATCAGGGAGAAGCGAATGTCGATGTACCCGATTTATATACCAAGTTGTTTCCCTCTTTGGTGCAAGACTGGCGCAAGATGTGGGGGATAGGAGAATTTCCTTTCTATTATGCACAGATAGCTCCTTACAATTATAATAAAGGCGAAGGGAAAGGACAAAATTCTGTTTATTTGCGGGAAGCCCAAACTAAGTGTTTGGAACTTATACCCTCATCCGGAATGGTTGTATTGACTGATATAGGTGACCCGCAGACCATCCATCCGATGGAGAAAAAAACAGTAGGTCATCGTTTTGCTTATCTTGCTTTAGGGAGAACTTATGGAATGAAAGGATTTCCTGTTACCGGTCCGTTATATAAATCCATGCAGACGGAGGGAAATAAGATAACCGTCTCATTTAGCGAAATAGGTAAAGGATTAACTACTTATCATCAACCGCTGAAAGGTTTTGAAATAGCAGGAGAAGATAAAGTATTCCATCCGGCAAATGCTTCTTTCGGCAAAGATGCGCAAACGGTGATTGTTTCCAGTCCGCAAGTGGAGCATCCGGTAGCAGTACGATATGCTTTTAAAGATTATACGAAAGGTTCTCTTTATAATATGTCCGGTCTTCCGGCTTCTTCATTCAGAACGGATAATTGGTAATCCGTGCCTTAAATTTATTATATTAACTAACAACGATATGAAAAGCAGATTTTATATGCTACTATTGGCATCAGGACTCGGATTGTTTTCCTGTGCTCAGAAAGAATACCCGAAAGAATATACCGATGAGGTAAATGTATTTATTGGTACCGGTGGTCATGGACATACCTTTCCGGGACCAACATTACCTCATGGAATGGTACAATTGAGTCCTGATACCCGCTTGATGGGATGGGACGCATGTTCCGGATATTATTATGACGACTCTTCCATTATGGGATTCAGCCATACTCATCTTAGTGGAACCGGTATTGGGGATTATGGTGACATTCTTTTTATGCCGGTAGTGGGCGAGAAGCCATTAGTGGCAGGCACTACCGAAAATTCGGACGCAGGATATCGTTCACGTTTCTCGCACGAACAGGAAAGCGCCCGTCCGGGATATTATCAGGTTTTATTGAAAGATGACTCCATCAACGTAGAGCTAACGGCTACGTTGCGTGCCGGACTACATCGTTATACTTATCCCAAGGCAGACGATGCCCGTTTAATTATTGATATGGAGCCAACCATTCACGGCCATCAGCATCCCGTAACCCAAATCCGCATTGTGAATGATTCTACTATTGCGGGAATGAAATATACCAAAGGCTGGGCAAAGCATCATTATGTCTATTTCCATGCAACGTTTTCCAGTCCTTTTACTTATAAGTTATATTGTGATACCATTTATCAGCCCGATAGTACATCTGTAACAGTAAGCACTGCCAAAGCGGTACTCACTTTCAATAACCTTCCTGCCAATAAATGTGTAATGGCTAAAGTAGGTATCTCCGGTGTAGATGAAGAAGGTGCCCGAAAGAATGTAGCTACTGAAATTCCCGATTGGAACTTCGAAAAAGTGCGGCAACAGGCAAATGTAGCTTGGAATGAAGCTTTAGGAAAAATAGATGTGGAGACTTCTGATGAAGATAGCCGTACCGTGTTCTATACTTCATTGTATCATACGTATATTCAACCAAGTCTGGCTTCGGATGTGGATGGGCGTTATCGTACCATGAGTCATGAAATAGAGCAAGACACTGCTTATACAAACTATACTGTATTCTCCTTATGGGACACTTTCCGTGCGGCACATCCCCTATACACCATTATTACCCCGGAGCTGAACCAGGCTTTTATCCGTTCATTACTTCGCAAGTACGATGAGTCGGGCATTCTGCCTAAGTGGGAATTGGCCTCTAATGAAACTGGTACGATGATTGGATACCATGCTGTATCGGTCATAGCCGATGCAATGATGAAGAAGCAATGTAACTTCGATTTGAACAAGGCTTTGGAAGCCTGCGTCCGTTCTTCGGTGTACGATACCATCGGCATTACTCCTATGATGGACCGTGACATTCTTCACAACAAAATGATGTCCCCCGCTATCAAATACAAGAATGAGTTAGGCTATATTCCTTGTGATAAAGTGGGCGGTTCTGTTTCGCAGGGATTGGAAATAGCCTATAATGACTGGCTGATAGCGCAGATGATGAAGGAGAATAACCGTAAAGATCTGTATGATGAATATATGAAATTGTCCAAAGCATATCGTAACTATTTTGATCCGGAAACCAAGTTGATGCGCGGTAAGTTGAGCGATGGTAGTTGGACAACTCCTTTTGATCCTGCATCTGTGCAACGTCCCAGCAATTATGTAGAGGGCAATGCCTGGCAATGGGCATGGTTTGTGCCGCAGGATGTAGACGGATTGATGGAACTGGTTGGCGGCAAGGAAGCATTTGTTGCCCATCTCGATACCTTGTTTACAACGAGCTCCGAATTGACGGGTGACCCGAATGCCGCCGCCGATGTAACAGGCATGATAGGTCAGTATGCTCATGGTAACGAACCGAGTCATCATATTCCTTATCTGTACAACTATGGTGGAGAACCTCGCAAGACACAGGCTTTGGTCGATCATATCCTTCGTACCCTCTATCATAATAATCCCGACGGACTTTCAGGAAATGAAGATGTAGGCCAGATGTCAGCTTGGTATGTACTTAGCTCAATGGGATTCTACTCGTTCTGTCCGGGGCGTCCGGTTTATGAGATAGGTCGTCCTATCTTTGATAAAGTAACCATTCATTTGGAGGACGGGAAAGACTTTGTTATCCGTACGAAGAATAATAACAAAGAAAATAAGTATATTCGCTCCATGAAGCTGAATGGAGAGAATTTGGAAGTACCCCGCTTCTCTCATTTCGACTTGATGAAAGGTGGAGAACTTTTATTAGAAATGGAAAAATAAGAATACTATGAGAAGAGGAATCGCTTTATGTCTTACTGTATCGCTATGTGCCGGATTGAATGCCGGCGGCAATCCGGGTATCTACAAGAAAGGTTGGATAGATTTTAATAAAAACGGTATAAAGGATATCTATGAAGACCCTTCGGCACCGATAGATGCCAGAGTAAAGGACTTGTTGTCGCAAATGTCACTGGATGAGAAGACGTGCCAGATGGCTACCTTATACGGCTCCGGGCGAGTGCTGAAGGATTCCTTACCTACCGCCAATTGGAAAAACGAAATCTGGAAAGACGGTATTGCCAATATAGACGAACAAGCCAATGGCTTGGGCAAATTCGGTTCCTCCATATCTTTCCCTTATGCCCGCAGTGTAGAAAACCGGCACACCATCCAGCGTTGGTTTGTGGAGAATACCCGCCTCGGCATACCGGTCGATTTTACCAATGAAGGTATTCGTGGCTTGTGTCATGATCGTGCTACGATGTTTCCTGCCCAGTGCGGGCAAGGTGCAACCTGGAACAAGAGCCTAATTCGTGAAATAGCCCGTGTTACTGCCGATGAGGCTAATGCATTGGGATATACCAATATTTATTCGCCCATCCTGGACATTGCCCAAGACCCGCGTTGGGGACGGGTGGTAGAATGCTATGGCGAAGACCCCTTCCTCGTTGGAGAGATGGGCAAGCAGATGATAACCGGATTGCAGGAGAGAGGTCTTGTAGCCACTCCCAAGCATTTTGCCGTATATAGCATCCCGGTAGGCGGACGTGACGAAGGTACCCGTACCGATCCTCATGTAGCTCCCCGTGAGATGCGCACACTCTATCTTGAAACTTTCCGTAAGGCGTTTTGTGATGCCGGAGCTTTAGGTGTAATGAGCTCGTACAATGATTATGATGGTGAGCCGATTACGGGCAGCTATCATTTCCTCACCGAGATACTTCGTCACGAATGGGGCTTCAAAGGATATGTAGTATCCGATAGTGAAGCGGTGGAGTTCCTGTATTCCAAGCATCATGTTGCTGCTGATGCCGTAGATGGGGCCGCCCAAGTGGTAAATGCCGGATTGAATGTACGTACCAATTTCACTTTGCCCGAAAATTTCATCCGTCCGCTCAGGCAGGCTATCAGCGAAGGTAAAGTCTCCATGAAAACCATAGATAGCCGTGTAGCCGATGTGTTGCGGGTAAAATTCCTTATGGGACTGTTCGACAATCCTTATAAGGGAGATGCGAAACGACCGGAAAGCATCGTACATAGCAAAGAGCATCAGGCGGTTTCTATGAGGGCGGCATTAGAGTCAATCGTGCTATTGAAGAATGAGAATAACATTCTGCCACTCTCCAAGAAGATTGCGGTGATTGGTCCTAATGCAGAAGAAGTCAATAACTTGATTTGTCGCTATGGTCCTGCCAATGCACCGATAAAGACAGTCTATGATGGTATAAAAGAATACTTGCCCGATGCCGAAGTGCGCTATGCCAAAGGGGCTGATATCATTGACAAGTATTTCCCCGAAAGCGAACTTTATACAGTTCCTTTGGATAAGGACGAACAAGCAATGATAGATGAGGCTGTAGCTTTGGCAAAAGAATCAGATGTTGCCATCATGGTATTGGGAGGTAACGAAAAGACGGTGCGTGAGGAATACTCCCGTAGTAGTCTGGAATTGTGCGGACGCCAGCAGAAACTTTTAGAAGCGGTGCGTGCTACCGGTAAACCGGTTGTCCTGGTGCTGGTCGATGGACGTGCTGCAACTATCAACTGGGCTGAGAAATATATTCCGGGTATTGTGCATGCTTGGTTCCCTGGTGAGTTTATGGGTAATGCAGTAGCTAAAGTCCTTTTCGGTGATTATAATCCCGGAGGTAAACTGGCTGTAACTTTCCCTAAATCAGTAGGGCAGATACCGTTTGCTTTCCCCTTTAAGCCTGGATCGGATACAAAAGGATTTGTCCGTGTGTCGGGTGCGCTCTACCCGTTCGGCTATGGACTGAGTTATACAACATTTGCATACAGTGATTTGCAAATCAAGAATCCGGTGGTAGGTATTCAAAGTAATGTCAATCTGAGTTGCAAGGTGAAGAATAATGGCAAGGTAGCCGGAGATGAAGTAGTTCAACTTTATCTGCATGATGAGCAGAGCTCGGTTACCACTTACGTGAAAGTACTTCGTGGATTTGAGCGCATCCATCTGGAACCGGGAGAGGAAAAGACTGTAGAGTTTGTACTTACTCCTCAGGAATTGGGCTTATGGAATAAAGATAATCATTTTGTAGTGGAGCCCGGTACTTTTGCCGTGATGGTGGGAAGCTCCTCAGAAGATATTCGTTTGCAAGGCAAGTTTGAAGTGAAATAGGAGGTTGTTCCTTGCGGCATGGATCTTATCTAAGTGCTTTATTATCAGTTGTTAATTACTGTACTGTATTTTATTCCTTGTACAGTGTTACTTTATTACAAATAAAGTGGCACTGTATATAGGTATAAAGTGGCGCTGTATTAGTAATAAAGTAACACTGTATTACTGATAAAGTAGTGCTTTACTAGTAATACAGTGATACTGTACTAAGAGTAAATTAGAGTACAGTAAGAAAGTGCTGATTATCAGAGTACATTCTTTGGGGGGCGACACTGCTAGATTTATAATCATCTTCACCCTGTAAAAACATCTCATTAACCTCAAAACGGATAGAATCATTAATAAAAATGATATTTAAGACGACTTTAATTCTATTTTAAGCCGATTTTAAGGTAATTTCTTCCCTATTATTAAGCATTCTCGCTTTACTTTGCAATCGTAAAACTGTAAATTAATGCATCATGAGAAACCGTTTAATAATTGTACTTTTATTTATTGCTTGTTGCATAAACACAAAAGCTGATGATTTAAAGATGTGGTATCGCCAGCCGGCTAAAGTTTGGACTGAAGCATTGCCTTTGGGAAACTCGCATCTAGGTGCCATGGTATATGGCGGAGTTGTAAATGAAGAGATACAACTGAATGAAGAAACTCTGTGGGGAGGAGGTCCTCATCGGAATGATAATCCGAAAGCTCTCCCGCAGGTACGTGAACTGATCTTTGCCGGCAAAGAGAAACAAGCCGAGAAACTTCTGGCTGAAAACTTCTTCACCGGACAACAAGGTATGCCTTTCCAGACTATCGGCAGCCTGATGCTCGAATTCAATGAGCATGCCGGATATACTGATTATCGTCGTGAATTGGATTTGGAGAAAGCCGTTGCCTCCGTAAAATATAAGGTAGGTGATGTGACTTATACTCGTACCCTCTTTACTTCACTTGCCGATAATGCTTTGATGATACGTATCGAAGCTGATAAGCCCGGTGCAGTTAACTTCACAGCCCGTTATAATTCTCCTTTTAAAGAATATACCGTAAAGAAGAATGGTAAGAACCTGCTTTTATCAGGAAGAGGTTCGGCGCACGAAGGCATTCCGGGAGCTATCCGCTTTGAAACACGTACACAAATCAAATCAGAGAAAGGAAAGGTCAACGTTGAAAACGATTGTATCGAAGTGAAAGGCGCCGATGCTGCTGTGATCTATGTAACGGCTGCCACCAACTACGTAAATTACAAAGACGTAAGTGGAAATGAAACCAAGCGTGCTGCCGACTCTATGGCGAAGGCTATGAAAAGCTCCTATACGCAATCTTTGAAATCCCATGAAGAAGCCTATCAGAAACTTTTCGGCAGAGTGTCCTTGAATGTAGGTGCTTCGAGCCAGGAAGAAACTTCTTACCGTGTGAAGCATTTCAAAGAAGGCAAAGACTTGGGCTTGGTGGCATTGATGTTCCAGTTCGGCCGTTACCTGCTGATCTCTTCTTCTCAACCGGGTGGACAACCTGCCGGACTGCAAGGCATCTGGAACCACGAACTGCTTGCTCCTTGGGATGGAAAATATACTATCAATATCAATACGGAAATGAATTACTGGCCTGCCGAAGTCACCAATCTGACAGAGATGCACCAGCCTCTTTTCCAAATGGTGAATGAACTTTCGGAATCGGCACAAGGAACTGCCCGTACTTTATACGATTGCAAAGGTTGGGTGGTGCATCACAATACCGACCTTTGGCGAATAGCCGGACCTGTGGACGGTGCGTCTTATGTTTGGCCTTTAGGAGGTGCTTGGCTGAGTCAGCACATGTGGCAACATTACCTCTATACCGGTGACCAAAGTTTCTTGAAATCAGCTTATCCCGCTTTGAAGGGCGCTGCCGATTTCTTCCTCGACTTCCTGGTGGAACATCCTAAATATGGTTGGATGGTTTGCGCCCCTTCCATGTCGCCCGAACAAGGCCCTCCGGGAACAGGCACTATGATTACTGCCGGTTGTACCATGGATAATCAGATTGTATTCGATGCACTAAGCTCCGTATTGAAAGCAACCCAATTGCTCTATCCGGAGAATACCGCTTATTGCGACTCGCTGAAAAGTATGATTAATCGTCTGCCTCCCATGCAGATAGGTAAGCATAACCAGTTGCAGGAGTGGCTTGCCGATGTAGATGATCCGAATAACGACCATCGCCATGTTTCTCATTTGTATGGCCTTTATCCGAGTAATCAGATTTCGCCTTACTCTCATCCGCAATTGTTCCAAGCTGCCAAGCGTTCACTTCTCTATCGGGGTGATATGGCTACCGGATGGTCTATCGGTTGGAAGATTAATCTGTGGGCACGCTTGCTGGATGGTAACCATGCTTATAAAATTATCAAGAATATGCTGAACCTGGTGGAGAAAGACAATCCCGACGGTCGTACTTATCCGAACCTGTTCGATGCTCATCCCCCTTTCCAAATTGATGGAAACTTCGGATTTACGGCAGGTGTGGCAGAGATGCTGCTTCAAAGTCACGATGAGGCTTTGCACTTGCTTCCGGCTTTGCCCGAAGACTGGAACCGGGGTAGCGTGAAAGGTTTGGTAGCCCGTGGCGCTTTCGAGGTGGATATAGATTGGGATGGCGGAGAACTGACCTCTGCTACCATTACTTCCCGTATTGGCGGTAATCTGCGCATTCGTTCCTATGTACCTTTGGAGGGTGCCGGATTGCAGAAGGCGGTAGGTGCCAATCCTAATACATTGATGGAGAACGGTGATATTAAAGAACCATTGCTTGCCGCAGGATTGAAAGCTCAATATCCTGTGTTGTATCAGATTTACGAGTATGACATACCCACTCAGGCGGGCGGTAAATACGAAGTTCATAGAGCAAAATAAACTAATTATAAAAACAGTTCATGAAAAAGAATGCGACAATCCTGCTACTATTAGTGTGGTGGGTAGTAGATGCTTTTGCCGGAGGATTGAAAGCTCAATATCCTGTGTTGTATCAGATTTACGAG
>OHCC01000907.1_pt1 | contig 15858 bp, 10 predicted proteins | sample 1577521 | NCBI WGS metagenome assembly OHCC01 (sample SAMEA3879533, study PRJEB24766) | human gut metagenome | biome: human-associated habitat; feature: feces | place: USA | collected 1985/1987
CTACACCCCGATCTTTGCTATCTCCCGTATCTCCGGCTGGTCCGCACACCGGATCGAAGAGCTTGTCAACGAAGGAAAGATCATCCGTCCGGCTTATAAATATGTCGGTCATCATCGTCCGTACGTTGCCATTGAAAGAAGAACCCCAAGAAAGACTTCCCACAGTTTTTCAAATAACTAAAAAATTATGCAAAAAGGACATCTGCCCGTACCGTTCTGGTATCGGGCAGGTGTCCTTTTATTGCCAAGTGATCTCTCGAAAAACCCGCGGAGCGTGCTTCTCATGGTTATAAACAAAACTCTGCGTTATACCCGGATCTTTGTTCCCTTGGTATCTCGTTTTGCCAGCTTAATCTTCGCTGTCAGAGAAATCTCTTTGTCGTGATACGTGATCGTGTAATCCATCCGGCTTGCCAGCAGATACGCATGCTCTACCGCGTCGTCCTCTGCCATACGGATACCACGCACACCAACGGCTGCTTTTTTCTTCTCCGGCACTTCACTCGTAAGGAAGCGCAGGAAGACACCGTTTTTCGTCTGCAGAACCACATACTCCTGCTCCTGGCAGACCTCGGCAAGAATCAGACGGTCCTCCTCGGATGAAAGCTTCGTCGCCGCGATCGTTCGTTTTACGACATCAAACTCGGATCCATCGACAAGCTTTACCATACCGGCCGCGCTGACGAACAGCAGCTTATTGTTCTTGATATTTTCGACGTAAATCATCTGCTCCTTCTGGCTGCTGTAATTTCCAAGGTTGTCGATCGGCGTTCCCTTGTCACGGAATCTTCCATACGGGATGTCCATTACTTTGATGCTGTGCATCATTCCAAGATCCGTAAAGACGCAGATCTTATCGGTGTTTTTGCACTGGAACACATATTTGTTCTCGTTGTGCACAGCCTCTTTGTTCCGCTCGTAAGCAGACGTATCGATCGTCTTCGCATAACCGAAGCGGTCCATCAGGAAGACAACATCCATCTCCTCGACCTTCGGCTCCTCAAGAACAATCGCCTCAGCATTCTCAATCGCCGTTTTCCGCTTGTGGCCGTACTCTTTTTTAATCTGCGTCAGATCTTCCATAATAACTTCCGACATCGAGTCGTAATGATTTAAGATATCCTCATACTTCGTAATCTTCGCCACAGTCGCCTCATGATCTTTTAAGAGTGCTTCCACTTCCAGTCCGATCAGTTTCTGCAGACGCATCTCCAGAATCGCCGTTGCCTGGCGTTCCGTAAAGCAGAGCTGTGCTGCCATACGCTCACTTGACTTTGATTTGAAGCGGATACCATCGGTCACACCCATAATCAGACACTCTTTGACCTGCTTCTGTGTCTTGCTTCCGCGCAGGATCTCAATGATCAGATCGATCACATCGCATGCCTTGATCAGACCTTCCTGCACCTCGCGGCGCTCCATCTCTTTGCGGAGAAGGTTCTGGTATTTGCGGGTTGCCACTTCAAACTGGAAATCAACGTGATGCTCGATCACCTGTTTAAGGCTTAACGTCTCCGGTCTTCCATCTGCCACGGCGAGCATGTTGACACCGAACGTATCTTCCAGACGTGTTTTCTTGTACAGCAGATTCGTGATCCGCTCCACATCCGCGCCTTTTTTCAATTCGAGCACGATGCGTGTTCCTTCTTTCGAGGACTGGTTGGAAATGTCGACAATTTCCGGCGCTTTCTTGCTCTCCACAAGCCCCGCCACATCGTTCAGGAACTTTCCGATGTTCGCACCGATCATCGGGTACGGAATTTCGGTGATCACAAGATACTGCTTTCCGTTTCTGCCTTTCTCCACTTCCACTTTTCCGCGGATTTTAATCTTTCCGACACCTTTTTCGTAGATCGACAGCAGGTCATCCTGATTGACGACAATACCGCCGGTCGGGAAATCCGGTCCTTTGATGTATTTCATCAGACCTTTGACGGTGATGTCGTTGTTTTTCATGTAGGCCTTGACCGCATCCACAATCTCACACAGGTTGTGCGGCGGAATGCTTGTTGCCATACCGACAGCGATACCGTCTGCGCCATTCAACAGAAGGTTCGGCACGCGCACCGGCAAAACAGACGGCTCTTTTTCCGTCTCGTCGAAGTTCGGTACGAAATCGACAACGTCTTTGTCGAGATCCTTTAAATAGACCTCCTGTGTAATTTTCTGCAGTCTCGCCTCGGTGTATCGCATTGCAGCGGCACCGTCACCCTCAATCGACCCGAAGTTTCCGTGACCGTCCACAAGCGGCTGCCCTTTTTTGAAATCCTGTGCCATTACGACAAGAGCATCGTAAATGGAACTGTCGCCGTGCGGATGGTATTTACCCATCGTATCGCCGACGATACGCGCGCACTTTCGGAACGGCTTGTCGTACTGGATGCCGAGCTCATACATGTCATACAGAGTACGGCGCTGTACCGGCTTTAAACCGTCCCGCACGTCCGGAAGCGCTCGGGAAATGATGACGCTCATCGCATAATCAATATAAGATTTCTGCATGACCTCAGAATATTCGGTCCGTATAATCTGATCTTCTGATTTTTCTTTCATCTTCCTTTGTCCTTCCTGTTAAATATCCAGCTCTGCATCGGTTGCATGCTCATAAATAAATGCTTTCCGCGGCGGAACCTCGGTTCCCATCAGTACTTCCGTCACATCGGAGGCCATACGGGCATCCTCGATCTCCACACGCTTCAAAAGTCTCGTCTCCGGATTCAGTGTCGTCTCCCAGAGCTGCTCCGGGTCCATCTCGCCAAGACCTTTGTAGCGCTGCAGCGTAAATTTTTCTTTGTGTGTCTTTCTGTATTTTTCCAGTGCTTTGTCGTCGTACAGATACTCTTCTTTTCCGCGGGACGGCATTGCCTTGTAAAGAGGCGGCATCGCGATATAGACATGTCCCTCGTAGATCAGCTCCGGCATGAAACGGTAGAACAGTGTCAGCAGCAGCGTTGAAATATGCGCACCGTCGACATCGGCATCTGCCATGATGATAATTTTATCGTAACGGAGCTTTGTGATATCGAAGTCGTTGCCGTAACCCTCGGAAAAGCCGCAGCCGAATGCATTGATCATGGATTTGATCTCTGCATTTGCCAGAACTTTATCAATAGAAGCCTTCTCTACGTTCAGAATCTTACCGCGGATCGGCAGAATCGCCTGGAAATTACGGTCACGCGCCGTCTTTGCGGAACCGCCCGCAGAATCTCCCTCGACGATAAAGATCTCGCACAGCGACGGATCCTTTTTCTCGCAGTTTGCCAGTTTGCCGTTCGTATCAAACGAATATTTCTGCTTGGTCAGCATATTTGTCTTGGCTTTTTCTTCGCTTCTACGGATTTTGGCAGATCGCTCAGCGCAGGCAAGAACATTTTTCAGCACTTCGAGATTGCGGTCGAAATACAGCGGAATCTCCTCGCCTGTTACTTTTCCGGCGGCCTTTGCCGCATCCGGGTTGTCCAGCTTCGTTTTTGTCTGGCCCTCGAACCGCGGATCCGGGTGCTTGATCGAAATAACAGCGGTCATACCGTTTCGGATATCCGATCCCGTAAAGTTATTGTCTTTTTCTTTTAAGACACCGATCTCTCTGGCATAGCTGTTCATAATCGTCGTAAAGGTCGATTTGAAACCGGAAATATGGGTACCGCCCTCAGCGTTGTAGATATTATTACAGAAGCCGAGCACGTTTTCCTGGAATTCGTTGATATACTGGAACGCACATTCTACGGTAATGCCCTCAGATTCCCCTTTGAAATAAATCGGATCGTGGATTGCCTCTTTGTTCTTATTCAGATCGCGCACAAAACCAACAATGCCGTCCGGCTCGTGATACGTCAGGTGCTCCTCTTTTCCATCGCGCAGATCGGAAAAATAAATGGTAAGCGCCGGGTTCAGATATGCAGTCTCATGGAGACGGCTTTTGACCTCTGTTGCGGAAAAACGTGTTTTCTCAAAGATTTCCGGATCCGGCAGGAAGTTGATGCGGGTTCCGCTGTTCTTCGTTTTTCCGATCTTCGGCAGCAGCCCATCCTCATCGAGTTCCTGTACGGCAACACCTCGTTCGTAGCGGTCGTGGTAAACCCAGCCGCCGAGGCTGACCTGTACGTCAAGATAGGTGGAAAGCGCATTGACAACCGAAGAACCGACACCGTGCAGACCGCCGCTTGTCTTGTACGCATTGTTGTCGAATTTACCGCCGGCGTGCAGGGTTGTAAAAACGAGACGCTCCGCCGGAACGCCTTTTTCATGCATGCCGACCGGGATTCCGCGGCCGTTGTCGGTCACGGTCGCCGAGCCGTCTGCTTCAAGTGTTACGTGAATGGTGTCGCAGTAGCCCGCAAGATGCTCGTCCACCGCATTGTCTACAATTTCATAAATCAGATGATTCAGGCCTTTCCGCGAGGTACTTCCGATATACATACCAGGGCGCTTACGCACTGCTTCGAGACCTTCCAGCACGGAAATACTGCTGGCATCATACGTTTCTTTTTTTGGCATAACTGTTCTATCCTCACTTATGTGTTACTGTCTTTTTCTCTTAAAAATACTTTTGTCTGTCCCATTTTGGGGCACAGTATTTTATTATATCATTTTTCTTCCCGGAATAGCAAGATTTTCTTTAGAAGAAAGAATCTCCTCCGTTCATCAGCTCCTTAAAAGAAGTCACGTAGCGGTCTGCTTCCTGCTCCATCTTTGCGCGGTTTCCTTCCCCGCTTCTGTCATACACGCCCACAGCCGCAAATCCGCCCATTTTGGCGCCGCGGATTCCCGCTAGGATATCTTCATATACCACACACGTTTCCGGCGGAAGAGACAGCTTTTCAGCCGCTTTCTCGTAGATATCCGGAAAGCCCTTGCCGCGCTTTACTTCCGAGACGGTGACAAATGCTTTAAAATACTCATAAATCCCATTTCTCTTTAAGGCCGGCTCATACAGCTCCGGGCTCGATGAGGTAGCAACCGCCATGCGGATTCCTTTTTCTTTTAAATAGCGGAGATATTCTGCTGCCCCGTCTTTTAACTCCACTTCATACGTATAGGCGTCGACCGCCATCTGATGCCACTCCTGAATCAGTTCTTCCGGCGTTTCCGGAAAGCCGAACCGTCTGATCGTGTAGCGGGCAGCCTCCAGAAAGCCGAGCGGTGTAATCGCCTCCTGATAATCCGGCGGAACCTCAAGTCCTCTCTTCTTTAAAAATGCAACATCGATGTCATCCCAGACCCGCATCGAGTCGAGCAGTGTTCCGTCCAGATCAAAAATGGCTCCTTTGTACTGTTTCATTTGTCTTCTCCTTCTCTATTCTAATCTTTTTTCTTTCTTTTTAGAACGTATTTCTGTTTTTTAGAACATTTGTTTGTTTTATCATACCATAACTGGCAAAAAATGCAAGTAAAATGCGAATTTCGCTACTTTTTGAAATTTTTTAAATTTTTTTCAAAAAAACACTTGCATTTTCTCCAGACATCGTGTATTATAAGCGAGTACGGTTCGTTGGTCAAGAGGCTAAGACGTCGCCCTCTCACGGCGAAAACAGGGGTTCGATTCCCCTACGAACTGTTGAAGGTTTCACAGAGTTCCTTCTCTTTTAAAAATTCTGTTCTATATCATATGGTTCGTTGGTCAAGAGGCTAAGACGTTGCCCTCTCACGGCGAAAACAGGGGTTCGATTCCCCTACGAACTGCTTTTAATCGGAGCCTGCATGGCTCCGTTTTTTGCTGTGCTGATTTTTTTCTTCCTATCATAAACGCCAGCAAAAAAGCCCGGCAGTTTTCTGCCGGACTTTTCCTTTTTTCTGACAACTCTTTTATTCTGCGTAGATCTTAACCAGTTCTTTCAGCATTGCCATCGTCTTTTCCATCCCCTCAACGGTAATGTGCTCATACGGTCCATGGCATGCATATCCGCCGGTTCCGATGTTCGGGCACGGCAGCCCCATGAAGCTTAAGCGTGCGCCGTCTGTGCCGCCGCGGATCGGAAGAACGATCGGCTCCATGCCGGCTCTTCTGGCTGCCTCTTCGGCATTCTCAATCAGATGGTAGCAAGGACGGATCTTCTCAGCCATGTTGCGGTACTGCTCTTTGATCTCCAGTTTTACCGTTCCCTCGCCGTATTTTTCATTCATTGCTTTTTCAATCCGGCGCAGATTCTCTTCTTTTGCTGCAAATTTCTCTGCATCGTGATCACGGATGATGTATTCGGACTCGGCATGTGCCACATCGCCGGACATACTGGTCAGATGATAGAAGCCTTCATATCCTTCGGTATTTCTCGGGGACTCTGCTTCCGGCAGAAGAGACTGGATCTCGCTTGCAACAGCGATTGCATTGATCATCGTGTCTTTTGCTCCGCCTGGGTGGATGTTAAATCCGGTCACCGTGAATTTCGCTCCGGCTGCATTGAAGTTTTCGAATTCGATTTCTCCCTCTGTGCCGCCGTCCACGGTATAGGCAAACTCTGCGTCAAAGCCTGGAACATCAAAAAAGTCAGGGCCTTCACCGATCTCCTCATCCGGTGTAAATCCGATGGAAATCGGACCGTGCGGGATTTCTCCGGCAAGAAGGGCTTCTGCCAGTGTCATAATCTCTGCCACGCCCGCCTTGTCGTCTGCACCGAGCACCGTTGTTCCATCGCTTGTGATCAGCGTTCTGCCGGCCAGGGATGGAAGATGCGGGAATACCGAAACCTCCAGTGTTCTTCCGCTGTCAGCCAGCTTCAGATCCTTTCCGTCATAATTTTCATGTACGATCGGATTTACCGCATGATCTGCAAAATCAGATACCGTATCCATGTGTGCGATAAATCCCAGTTTTGTCTTTCCTTCGTATCCTTTTGTTGCCGGAATTTTTCCATAGACGTAGCATTTATCCTCTACACGGACATCCGATACACCGAGCGCTTTCATTTCTTCTGCAAGCTGGTCTGCCAGAACTCTCTGACACTCGGAAGACGGATGGGTTCCGCTCTTCTCATTGCTCGGTGTCGGCACTTTAACATAATTCAGTAATCTTTCATATGCTTTCATTTTCTTCTTCTCCTTCTTATTTCATCAGCTTCTGGATGGTTTTGCAGAGCTCATCCACGGCGCCTTCTTTTCCCTGCCGGATATCCTCCACAACGCAGGATTTGATGTGGCTGGAAAGCAGTACCTTGTTGAAGCTGTTTAATGCAGACTGGATCGCGGATACCTGGGTCAGGATATCGACGCAGTAGCGGTCGCTCTCCACCATTTCCCGTATTCCGCGCACCTGGCCTTCAATTCTCGAAAGACGGTGGATCAGATCTTTGTATTCTTTTTCGTCCCGCACTTTTTTCCGGTCGCATTCACTGCAGTGTGTACAACATTCACCCATGAGGTTTCCTCCTTGTGTTCCGTCACTCTATATACCCCGTCTGGGTATGAATTTATGATACTCTTTTGCCCAGACTTTGTCAATCTTCGATTTTTGCCGCAAGCGCGCCGTACAGCTTCTGGTTTACCAGACTTGCCGCGCTGCACTCCGCCTCCGGCGCGTTCGCCGACGGCTCTCCGCAGAGATCGACCGCGAGCACCTTTCTCCCCGCAAGACAGTCCTTTGCAAGGGACAGCAGCTCATCCACACGCACATTTCCCTGATCCCAGTTCGTATCAAGCTCCTCCTTTGACAGAATGTCCTTATCGACCGACAGATATACCGGAAATGTTCCCGCATGGGATGCAAAAATCTCTTTGATCTTCGCCGCTCCGCTTCCGTCGTCGAGCTCTTCCTGTGTCACAAACCAGACATGCTCCATCGCTTCTGTCTCCCGCACCGACGCCTCCGGCGGGCCGATCACACAGATTCCTTTGATGTTTTGATACGCCCCGGCAGCATCCCGGATCCAGGAACCGCAGGAGAGCACCGGAAGAAGCGCCGGCGGCTGCATATCGGTATGGTGGTCGAATACGGCTAAAAACAAATCTTCTTTTTCCAGTCCCAGCAGCAATTTGCTCATATAGTGATAATTGCCGGAATCCAGAAGGCGGATCCGCGGCAGCTCTTTCGTTTCTTTTTTTCGGCCAAGTTCCGCTTCCAGAAACTGCTCCGTCTCCGGATCGAGATAACCGTCAGTTCCCCGGAGCTCTCTTAGATCCCAGATCTTTCCCGCCTGCTCCCAGGCATATCCTTCGGACTCATAAATTCCGGAAAGGCTAAAACAAAATGGTTTCATCTTCTCTTTTACTCCTGTTATTTATTTAATGGATTCAGCTTTCTTCCCGCCGTTACAAGAAGAACGGCTGATATCAGAAGCTGCAGAACGGCACTCGCCTCCGGCAGATAATGGATCAGCGGATTCTGTCCGTAATTTCCAAGCAGATAGCAGAGCTGTTCCATCTCTCTTCCATTCCCAAGCTGGCGGCTGATGATCCCCGCAAACGAGGTAAACGGATTGAAAAGAAGAAGGTAAATTACACCTCCTACATCGATCTGCTGATAAGCTGCCGTCATCTCCTGCTGCAGCAGTCCTGCGTAGTAGGCAAGCCCCGTGCAGGCGCATATTCCTACGACCAGAAAAACGACAATGACATAGGAAAGAACGGTCGCCAGTGTGGTCCGCTTAAAAACAACCGAACAGAAAATGCCGATACTGCCGACAAAAATTCCGGTCAGAAGAAGGCCTCCCGCCATCAGAAGCAGTCCGCCAAGGCCGATACCGCCGAACACCACAACAAGGGACAGCACCGGCAGTGCCGAAACCGTCAGTATCAGAACAACGCCAAGCGATGCCTCCAGCTTTCCCGTAATGATTCTCCACGGGTTCAGGTTCGTCGTCAGCAGCACATCCAGCGTTTTTTTCTCACGCTCCAGCGAAATGCTTCCTCCCGCAACCGCCGGAACTGAAAGGACGACGAGAATAAACAGAAGATACGTCATCAGAATATAGCAGTTCATCGGAACGCTGTAACTGACCGGTGCCAGATAGCCAAGCTGGCTGCTCTCCCCGAAATAGCAGACAAACGCAACCACGGCAAGCAGCAGATTGCAGACAAAAATAATCCAGGAAATCCGCGATGACCGCGAGTTCCGCTTCATTTCTTTTTCAAATACAGGATTTAACCGCACGTTTCGTTCCCTCCTTATCCGATCGTGTTTCCGAACGTTTCTGTGTTTCGGCTCTTCTGTTCCGTTTCCCCGGTCAGATGGAAGAACAGGGACTCCAGGCTGTTGTGTTCCCGTGCAAACGAAACCACAAGGATTCCGGCATCCACCAGTTTCTGCAGCAGATACGCCTCCTCCTCCCGGCTTCCCGAAAACCAGGCCGCAATCTTGTTTTCATCCACAGAAAGGCGGCTGACCTGCGGATCCTGCCGCAATAGTTCCAGCGCCTTTGGCACCTGGTTCAGCACAGTGATGCGCAGCGGATTGGAGCTGTCGATCGCAAGCATAATGTTTTCCAGCTTTCCCTGCTGTACCATGACACCTCCGTTGATGACACCGATGCTGGTGCACAGATCTGCTAATTCCGAAAGAATATGGGAGCTGATCAGAATCGTATAATCCTCCCGCGCCAATCGCTGCAGGAGAAGCTGAAAATCCTTTCTCGAACGCGGATCCAGACCGGAATTCGGTTCGTCCAGCACCAGAAGCTTCGGTTTATGGATCATCGCGCGCGCCAGACAGAGCCGCTGCTGTATGCCCCTTGAGAGCGAATCCACCATCTGCTCCTCTTTTCCCGATAGTTCGACCATCTCCAGCACTTCCCGCGCACGGACGGTTCCTGCCCGCCCGTAAATTCCATACGATGCGGCAAAAAATTCCAGATACTCTATCACGTTTAAGTTTTCATAAACGCCAAAGAAATCAGGCACAAAGCCGATCAGGCTTTTCTGCTTCAGAATATTTTTTGTCGTCCGCACGCCGTCCAGCCACAGATCGCCGCCGTCGCTCTTTAAAAGCCCTGAAATAATGCGCAGCGTCGTTGTTTTTCCCGCACCGTTCGGTCCGACAAAGCCGTAAATATCGCCTTTTTTTACTTCCATATCAAGACCGTTCAGGGCATATGTTTTTCCGTATTTTTTGGTCAGTTTCTCAATTTTCAGTATCGACATTTGGCTCCTCCGCTAACAGGTTCTCCAGATATTGCTCCGGTGGGATCTCTTTCGCCTTTACGATCAGATTCGGTGCTTCATAGTATCCATAATTTTCATGATACTCTTCTCCCTTTTCCTCTTCGGAAAGACGGTACCGCACACGGATCTGGTTGTCCACATTCACATACTGCGCCTCCAGCGCCGGATCACTCGCAAAATCGATCTCCCAGTCGGAAATTTCATCATACGTTCCCGTCTGAAAATTGTACAGCTCAATGATTCCATTGAAATTCCGGATCTTGGTCCCATCCTCCGTGCGGGCTTTCTCGAAAGCAAGCGAAAGAATGGTTCCCCGTTTTCCTCCCCCGCCGGTTTCTGCCGCCTGGATCTTATCTTCTAACGCCGTCATCGCATACGGCCAGAATGCAGGATCATAGATTCCCTCGGAATCCGGCTGCATCACGCCTTTAGCATACATTCCATACAGACACCAGATGTTGTTGTTTTCAAAGACACCGTTCAGATAATACGTTACTTCTGTTTCCTCTTCCGAGATTCCGCCGGAATTCGGTCCCATTTCAAAGCTTACCGTGTTTCCGCCGTCCCATCCGCTGTACTCCTGCGCATACGGACAGTACACAACGCCGGCCTCTTTCATGTCCACAGACACTTCCTGATAGTAATACGAGATTCCATACGCTTCGTATCCGCTGTCAAGCTGGAACGTATCGTCATTGCCTGCCAGCTTTCCAAAGAAAAGGCAGTTGTCACTCCGGTTCGGCATGTGATTATAGATGACGCCGTCCAGATAATTTTTCTCTATCTCCGGCAGATCTTCTGCCGCACTCCAATTTCCGAACTCCCGCACGCTGTCCGCTTCTATTCCATCCAGCGTGATCGTCTCCCCGTTTTTGATGTCTCCAATGAGGGCACAGTAACCTGGAACGGCGATCACACAGCTCTCCAGATCATAGCCTGTCTTATTTTCCACGGTTCCGCTGATCTTCTGATCCCAGAAATGAAACGTGCCTTTCAGTCCTTTGCCTTCGTCCAGCGTTTCCATCCGCTGCATGCCGAACTCATTCAGGGCAAATGCAGCCTGATTGGAAATTTCTGCCCTGTTTTTCTGTTCTCCGAAACTGATCTCCGTCTTTTCATATTCCGCATCCTCCGTTTCCGGCTGTGCCGTGCTGTTGGACATATAGTCCATACGGTTGTACGTCACCAGATCGTAGGACGGATCCAGATACAGCTCATAGGAAGCATTGTACGGCGCCTGTGCACAGAAATTAATGTAATCTTTCTGGTATGTATCGTACTGCCAGATTTCTCTTACATACGTCAGCACCGGGGCCTTAAGCCTCGTGCTCTGGCCAAACAGACTGATCAGCATAACAAAGACGGCCGAGCAGGCACAGATCGCCCCCCAGAGATACTGACGTTTTCCTGTTTTTTTCAAAAAGAAATACAATCCCGGCCCTGCCAGAACCAGATAGACCAGAATCAGGCCGCCGTACAGCACCGTATTCGGACGGTTCCGGATCTTAGTGTTTTCCAGAAGATCGGAAATCGTATAGTATTTCTGATAATTCGTATTTCGTTTTGCCAGAAGGCGGCTGGTGGTCTCTTCGTCCAGAATATTTTTCAGAAAATCTACCGGCGCTTCTTTAAACGCACTGCGCTGGCTTTCCGCAAATGTCTCGTTTCCCGAAAAGGTAATCAGAAGACCTCCCTCTGCCTGCCAGAGATCAATTTCTTTCTGGAGTGTCTCATCCAGTTCTTCTTTGGACTGCTCCAGAAGGATCAGCACATCCGGCGAATACGACTCCGCAAGCCCGACAAGCTCCTCTGCCCGGACAGATGCAGCTTCCACCTCATAAATCCCGTCGTTCAGCGTAACTCCATTCAGCTGCTGCCCGTAATTAGTTTCTTCTTCCACAACGCAGACTTCCACCTTGGACTGGAAGAAGCCTTCACTCGAAATCGTTTCTTCCCGACTGTACACCGTGTCCCTCTGGCTGTTCTCCAGGCGCAGGACACAAAAAGACGTATTTTCCACCAGAAGCCCTGCCGAAAAAGTCTTTGTAACGGTTCCGTTCGCCGGAATATAGATTGGAAAACGGTACGTAAAAAGGCTGTTTCTTCCATCGCCCGACCGCTTGCCCCCCGGAAACAGTTTTGAGAGAATGCCTTCTCCACTGTTTCCGCGGTAAATCGATTCCGCGGCGTTTTTTATCTGAAAAACAAAGTATCCTTCAAATTCAACAGCGCTCTCATTTGTGATTGTCACACGAATCGGTACGTGATTCCCATCCTGATAGTTTCCTTCGAATCCATAAGAAAAATCAATCTGGTATTCCCCTGCGTAGCTGTTGGCAAGAAGCTGCTTTTCTTTCCCGCCGCTTCTTCCGCCATCCGACGGCGTGTTCTGATAAAGTTCTGTCCGCGTTGTCATCGCAGACACCCTCTGAACTCCCGCCAGAAGCAGAATCAGCAGCAAAATACCGGACAGACAGCAGATTTTGCTTCTTCTTTTCCTGTTCATCGCTTTTCGTCCTCTTTCTTCCCCTTTGGCATTCCGACCGGCAGTTCCACCTCAAAGACGGTTCCCTGCAGATCACTTTTTACCCGCACCTGTCCGTGATGCAGTTCCGCAATCTGCTGTACAATCGCAAGTCCAAGTCCCGTCCCGCCGGTATCGCGGCTCCTCGACTGCTCTGTCCGGTAAAATTTCTGGAAAATATGATCCAGTTCCTGTTTTGGAATGATCCGTCCGTAGTTAATGACACGCGTGACCACATATTCACCCTCTTTTTCCATTGAGACGCGGATCTGTTTTCCCTCTTTTCCGTATTTGACAGCATTGTTCAGCAGATTTCCAAAGAGCCGTGCCAGCAGCTCACCGTCCGCCTCGAGAAAAATCGCATGTTCCGCATGCAGAAATTCCACCTGAAGCTCATTTTTCACAAAAGACGGCGTCATCTCGTCGAGCATCTGCTCCATCAGCTGCACCAGATCAAGTTTTCCGAGATGCAGCTGCATCTCTTTGTGCTCCAGCTTGACGAATCCAAACAGTTCGTTCGTGAGCTGCTCCAGACGGAGTGCTTTCTGATAGGCAATATCGATATAATGATTTCTCGTCTCCTCATCCAGATCCGTCCGCGTGCGCACCCAGCCGAGATAGCCGATAATCGAAGTCAGCGGCGTACGGAGGTCATGTGCCACGGATGAGACGAGATCGTTTTTCGTATGCTCCGCGATCCGTTCCCGTTCCATAATTTCCTTGATATTCTGCTGCATCGTATTTAAGTTCTCCGCCATCACAGAAAACTCGTCATTTCCCTTTACCTCGATCGGATGATCAAAATCCCCTGCTGATATCTCCTTTACCTTTTCCAGAATCTTCCCAATGTATCGGATGGTTTCGCGCATCAGGAAATAAAAGGTCAGGCAGAACGAAAGCAGCGCAGCCGCCGTCAGAATCATCGTCCGCACCGATGGGCGGAGGCCTCCCGGTCCGATCCAGGCGCTCCGGTAACCGATGTTCATCAGTCCATTGCCGAAAAAGGTCAGAATCCCGTCGGTAAGCGTCACTACAAGCACCGTGATAAGTGCACTTACAATCAGATCAAAGACCATCCTCTGGCTGAAGTTTTTTATAAAATCAGGCTTCAATTTTGTATCCCACTCCCCAGACTGTTGTAATAATCTTATCTTCTCTTGTGTCGTCTTTCATTTTTCCGCGCAGACGGCGGATATGTACCATAACCGTGTTGTTCGCCTCATAGAATTTTTCATGCCAGACGCGCTCGAAAATTTCGTCTGTACCGAACACACGGCCCGGGTTGGAGGCCAGCAGATACAGAATATCAAACTCAATGGGCGTCAGCTTAATCTCCTCGTCATAAACCGTTACCTTATGATTGTCCTTGTTAATCGTCAGCCCACGAATGCTGATCTCATTTTTGGAGCTTTCATGGACATTGCTGTTGGGATTCAGCTGGGTATAACGGCGCAGCTGGGATTTCACCCGGGCAGTCAGCTCCAGCGGATTAAATGGCTTTACTACATAGTCATCTGCCCCTGTTCCCAGTCCCAGAATCTTATCCAGATCCGTAGACTTGGCACTCAGCATAATAATGGGAATATTGTTGGTTTCCCGGATCTTCTTGCACATCTCCAGACCATTCATCCCCGGCATCATAATGTCCAGAAGGACCAGATGAATGTCCTCCTTATCCAAAATTACCAGCCCGTCCTGGGCGTTGGACGCCTTAAATACTTTATATCCATCGCTGACCAGATAGATCTCCACCAGATCCGCGATCTCCTGCTCATCATCAACTACCAGAATATTAGTCTCTGCCATATTGGCTTCCTCCTTGTGTGATTCTTCTCTGTCTGTATGCGGGAATCTGCAGAAGCTGCTGTTTCCCGATGCTTCACTCTATTCATAAGTGTAACATAAAATACAGGTTTATGCCTTACTTTTTTCTGACAAAAGGTGTAAGAATTCCCATTTTCCGCGTTTTTTCTGCAAGAGATCTTCAAGGCTAAGGCAGAGAAGCCTGCCTGCTCTGTTTTAGAGCAGGCAGGCTTCTCTTTTGCCCCCATAACGCTTTATATTATTTCCTATGCCTCAGCCGGCACAAATACTCTGGTATTGTGCACATCATGGCCGGCTTCCTCCGCCGCTTTTTTTGCCATGGCAATGGCTTCCTCACAGAACTGCTCCTGTGCACACACCAGAACCTTTCCGCGCTTGTCAATCTTTTCATAGGTTCCGTCCGGCTGCAGCACATGAGCCTTTACATTATCCTCCAGCTGAACCTGAAGGATATGGATTACCTGTTTCTTTAACTCCGGATCCTCTACCGGGAACATAATCTCCACACGCTTGTCGAGATTTCTGGGCATCCAGTCTGCGCTTCCCATATATACCTCTGGACTGCCGTCATTTTCCACATAAAGAATCCGGGCATGCTCCAGGAAATTTCCCACAATAGAATGCACCGTAATATTCTCGCTGAGACCAGGAATTCCCGCCTTCAGGCAGCAGATACCCCGGATAACCAGTTCTATCTTCACACCAGTGCAGGAGGCCTCATACAGATTTGCAATCACCTCTTTATCACAAAGTGAATTCATCTTTGCCATAATCCGGGCCGGCTTTCCTGCCCGGGCATGCTCCGCTTCCCGCTTAATCATCCGGATACAGCGGCTTCTCAGCCACAAAGGAGCCAGCGCCAGCTTATTCCAGGTCGGCGGCTCTGAATATCCGGAAAGCATATTGAAAACAGCAGTAGCATCTTCGCCAATCTGAGGATGACATGTCATCAGACCGCAGTCTGTATACAGCTTTGCCGTAGAATCGTTGTAATTTCCCGTTCCCAGGTGGACATAACGGCGAATACCGTCCTCCTCCCGGCGAACCACCAGCGTAATCTTACAGTGCGTTTTCAGTCCTACCAGACCATAAATAACATGACAGCCCGCCTTCTCCAGCTTTTTTGCCCAGTTAATATTATTCTCCTCATCAAATCTGGCCTTTAGCTCCACCAGAACCGAAACCTGCTTTCCCGGTTCCGCTGCCTCGGCAAGAGCCGCCACAATGGGGGAATGGCCGCTTACCCGGTACAAGGTCTGCTTAATCGCCAGCACATCCGGATCCTTTGCCGCCTGACGGACAAACTCCACCACCGGTTCAAAGGTCTGGTAGGGATGGTGCAGAAGAATATCACCCTTCCGCATATTGGTAAAAATATCATCATCATTCATAAAAGCCGGTATCGGCTGAGGCGTATAAGA
>OHCC01000916.1_pt1 | contig 15701 bp, 12 predicted proteins | sample 1577521 | NCBI WGS metagenome assembly OHCC01 (sample SAMEA3879533, study PRJEB24766) | human gut metagenome | biome: human-associated habitat; feature: feces | place: USA | collected 1985/1987
TCGGGATAAATTCGTTTTTCTACTCGTTACAAAAACCACATATTTTTTCGGCGGGCACAAAGAAGCAAGGCGAGAAAACATTTATCCTCCGGCATAGCAAAAATAAAATTCATCCCCATCAGAACACCTCCGACAGGGATGAATTCACAAAAACAGATATCGGAAAACAAATTCCGCAAAATATTTACTTGAATAAATACTCCACTCCCGCAGGAGGTTCGATCTTTTTTATTTTACGGCTACCCCACGCAGAAATATTCTCAACCAGAAAAATCTGACGTTTACTCTTATCAACCAAAAATAAGGTTTTCGGTATTTTACCGTACAATCCTTGAACATATCTTTGCCCTATATAATATTTATTATTAGATAATGCCTTCGGTATCGCTTCTGCATAATATTCACGAAATACATAATCCCATCGCCATAATACGGACAGAGGCCTGTTAAATATAATCGTCTTATTATATTTTGTTATGAATTTATCTCGTCCCAACAAATAATCTTTTATACCTTCAGTAGAACAATCAGATGGAGAACCAATACCCCACACTTCGTAATTTCCCTGCGTTGCGATATAACGTAAATTGCTCATCACCGGCTTGTACTCTTCAGGAAGCGGTTTCGCCTTTTTCGAGCGAACCTTGCTTAAATCGAACTGCGGAAGATTCAGTGTTTCTATGACATCCGGCTTATTATTATGCACCCATAAAACGGCATTATCAACTATTTGCTGCATATTATTTGTAATATAAGTCGAATCATTTTGCCACTCAGTTACAGCTTCTTGAGTAAAACCGTAAAAGACTTTATCCGGGGATTGATACATTGTACCATAATACAGGACATACGGCTCAATGGAATCGCCATATCTAACCCTGTAAACTTCCATAATAGAAACCTTACCTGCATTACCTACAGCTTGATTCCATAAGATAATACATTTATCATTTTCATAAGAAGCTGTAAATTGAGTAATAGTCCGATTGCCATCGGTAATAGCTCCTACCAAAGTTATAGTCGTATTCCAATACAATGAACCAGAACTACTACTGCTAACCTTATCCGTTCCATCTCCAAAAACAATTTTGTTGTTCCGCATAATAGGAAACTTCGATCCTTCCAAGAAAAGAACATCTTTACTGTAAAAAGCATTATGCTGTTTTTCCAAGATGCGATCATATTCTGAAAATACATCGACCTCTTCTTTTGTCAGCAATACTCCGTCGTACAATTTCTCAATATAACCGACACATTTCGCCTCGACTTCCTCTTTGTATTGCTTCAATCGTTCTTCAGCGATAGCAGCTGATGCAGCCCATCCCATGACAATATTGGCAGCACGTTGCTCAAGATAATCGTGCGCCTCTTTTTCTGAAATATTCAGAATCCGGGATACAACCTTCGCCGCATTCTGTATATCCCGTTCCGTATTTCTTGTCGTAAAAATTACTGCATCCGCAGCCTCGATCTGCTGCTTTGTCCACCGTTGCTGTCCCGATACGACAGACGGAATACACGACATAAAAAACAGAATGAAGAAAACTCTCCTGCTCAAAAATCTAACACTTGTCATAATTAAAAATTTAAATATTATTTACATATAATTATCGAGGTTGTAGTACCAATCTATCTATTTCAGCCTGTGAGTTACTTTTCGCCGGCATCAAAAGCGAGCCGTCCGGCTGAATATAAAATGAATCCCCACCGCACACAAGCCGATTTTCCTCCACCTTATACGGCAACACTTCCACCTCCTTAAAATCCTTCGAAGAGGCTCCACCCAAAGCCAACAACACCTGCATTCGTGAATCAATGAATATCGTTTCCATACTCTGCCGACATCGGTTACCCTCCAAAAACTCAAGGGTTACAGTTACCTCCATCTCCATAAATTCAACCCCGATACCAAATAGTGCTCCCATCAATGCGGCTGCCGGCATTCGTCCTCGTGTTTTTCCGACATATATTCCAAAAAAATAGCTATCTGCATTACGCGGAACATCTTTTTTGCGGTAAAAGGAGATCGCCTCCTCCCAATCCCCGTCAAAAGGCTGGACGTCAATATAAAAATCATCTCCCCGCAACGAAATACTATTTCCATTGTATTCTGGCTTCAAGCGGAATTCATCTTGGACCGAATTCATATAAACGAATGCGCCATTTTCAAAATCAACATTATACAATTTTTCATTCGACTTTCCGAAAATCGCATTGGAATAAACCCTCATTGTATCTCCAGTAAACTCAAGACCGACAGCCGACAGGCGTTGGTTATCCCGAATACGGAATATTTCTCCCATCCATCGCCCCGCAAAATAGAGGTCCCCACGAGGAGCGACACGTTTGTCCGAATAAAAAGCCAGTTGCTCTGGTGTAAACGCATCCCCCTCGACAGGCGATAATACCATTTTGTAGTCAGAGCCGTCGATCGACAATATTTCAGCCTCATTTGCATCCTTTCGATAATCGAAATTCATTGTATATCTTTCTCCTCCGATATTTCGAAAAACGTATTCCGTTTTATTTCGATCTACAAGTTCAAGAGCCTCATTATCAGCTCCGAAAATCGCATTCGAATAAATATAAAGCGAGTCAGACGTCATTTTCAAACAAACATCTGACAACTTCACACCATCCGAACTCCGATACAATTCTCCTTCCCAAATACGCCCACGCAAAGGCGATTTACTGCATCCAGGCAACAATAATAACACAACGGCTGCACAGGCGATCATTCTTTTCATACCCAATACTTTTTCTCTCGCACAGACTCCGATTACGAATTATCCAAAAAAGAAAAGTGTGGAGTCATTAGTTTATCTGGAGATAGGCATTTGGCGAAGCCCGAAAACAAATAAACAATACCCCACACCGAATAGTATCTATCAGGATGATAAATAACTATACACGGCGACGAGTGTCCGTATTGCTTACCCTTGTTTTCTATAAAATCGCCAAATTTTATCTCCAAGGATAAAAGCTAAACACTTTCATCGAAAATATGTCGCCACCCATACGGGTTGGCAGGACAAAGTTAGAAAATGTTTTCCAAATACGGCCCTCTGCGGGGTATTGTCAAAACGAATTTCGGAAGAAAGTTTCAAAAAATCAAGATGGATATTTCGAAAAGTTCATCATAAATTGCCCCGTCATACGGGCAAGCAATATTACCGGCTCAAAAGGAAACGGTTATTCCGATTGATTTTTCGAACACAAAACATACGGCTCGGCGACAATTCTACGTTTCATATTTAACGAAATATCACTATCTTTGTATCTACATAGGATGCGGTTCGGCAATCTTTTGCGTGCAAACCCGCACGATTGCTCTCTTCTTTCGCTATCTTTGTAATATGGACTTCAAATTGGTATCCGACTATGCCCCAACGGGCGATCAGCCCGAAGCGATCGCACAGCTATTGGCCTCGATCCGGCACGGCTCGAAGCACAATACGCTGCTGGGCGTGACCGGTTCGGGCAAGACTTTCACGGTGGCCAACGTCATCAGCCAGCTCAACCGGCCGACCCTCGTATTGAGTCACAACAAGACCCTCGCGGCACAGCTCTACGGGGAGTTCAAGAACTTTTTCCCGGAAAATGCGGTCGAATACTTCGTTTCCTACTACGACTATTATCAGCCCGAAGCCTACCTACCTTCGACGGATACCTACATCGAAAAGGACCTTTCGATCAACGACGAAATCGAAAAGATGCGTTTGAGTACGACCGCCACCCTGCTCTCGGGGCGGCGGGACGTCATCGTCGTTTCCAGCGTATCGTGTCTGTACGGCTGCGGCAATCCGAGCGATTTCCACTCGATGGCCATTCATATCGAAATCGGCGAAATCCTCAACTACAAGCAGTTCCTCTACAAACTGGTCGAAGCGCTCTATACCCGGACCGAACGGGAGCTGACCCCCGCGACATTCCGCGTGACGGGCGACACGATCGACATCATGGCGGCTTTCGGCGAATTCGGCAACCAGTGTTTCCGCGTCACCTTTTTCGACAACGAAGTCGAGAGCATCCAGAGCATCGACCCCGTAACCGGGCAACGCATCCAAACGCTCGACGCACTCACCCTTTACCCAGTGAGCCTGTTTGTCACGACCAAGGAGCGCATACACACGGCCGTGCAGCAGATCTACCTCGACCTGGGCAAGCAAATCGCCTTCTTCGAGCAAGCGGGACGTCCGGCCGAAGCGCAGCGGATCAAGCAGCGGGTGGAGTACGACCTGGAGATGATCAAGGAGTTGGGTTACTGTCCCGGCATCGAGAACTACTCCCGCTATTTCGACGGACGTGCAGAAGGGACGCGACCCTTCTGCCTGCTGGACTATTTTCCGCAGGATTACCTGATGGTGATCGACGAGAGCCACGTCACGCTCCCCCAGGTGCACGCCATGTTCGGCGGCGACCGCGCCCGCAAGGAGAACCTCGTGGAGTACGGGTTCCGTCTTCCCGCAGCCAAAGACAACCGGCCGCTCCGCTTCGAGGAGTTCGAACAACTGGTCGGCACCACGATCTACGTGAGCGCCACACCGGCCGACTACGAACTGATGAAGAGCGAAGGAGTGATCGTCGAACAGTTGATCCGGCCGACAGGACTGGTTGATCCTCCGCTCGAAGTGCGGATCACGGACAACCAGATCGACGACCTGCTGGAGGAGATCGACAAGCGGGTACGCAACGACGACAAAATACTCGTCACGACCATCACCAAACGCATGGCCGAGGAGCTCTCCAAATATTTCGACCGAGTGGGCGTCCGCAACCGCTACATCCATTCGGACATCGACACGCTGGAACGGGTGCAGATCCTCGAAGACCTGCGGGCCGGCATGTTCGACGTGCTGATCGGCGTCAATCTGCTGCGCGAGGGACTCGACCTGCCGGAAGTGGCCCTCGTGGCGATCCTCGATGCCGACAAGGAGGGATTCCTGCGCAACGTGCGTTCGATCACCCAGATCGCGGGCCGTGCGGCGCGGCATTCGAACGGCAACGTCATCCTCTATGCCGACCACTGCACCGACTCGATGCGCTACGCCATCGAACAGAGCAACCGCCGCCGCGAAAAACAGATGCGCTACAACATGGAGCACGAAATGCTCCCCCGGCAGGCGCAGAAAAGCGGCTCGGGACAGAGCACCCTGCTGGCAAATACGGTTCAGACACCCGTCACGGATGGAATTATCTACCCCCTGCCCGACAACCGGCAGACGCTGGCCGCAGACGTTACGTCGGCCTACTCGACCGAGAGCATCGACACGCAGATCGCCCGGGCCCGGGAAGAGATGGAGCGTGCAGCCAAGTCGTTGGACTTTCTGGCCGCCGCGAAATTCCGCGACCGCATGTACGAACTGCAAAAATTGAAAAACGAAAAATGAACATATCAGCATACATCTCGGAACTGAACAGACAATACGCCTCTGGAAATGCAACGGAACACAGTTATCGTCCCGCATTGAAGTCGCTGTCGGAAACACTGCTGCCCGACCTCACGATCATCAATGAACCCAAGCGCACGGCCTGTGGTGCACCGGACTATATCCTACTGCGAAACGATATTCCCGTAGCTTTCATCGAGGCAAAAGATTTCACTCAGACACAAGACCTTGCGGGACAAAAGGAGAACAAGGAGCAATTCGACCGTTATAAACATTCGCTCGATAACATTATTTTCACCGATTATCTCGATTTCTGGCTTTACGAGAAGGGCGAATTTGTGGACAGCGTTCGTTTGGCCGAAATCAAAGGAGGCAAAATCGTCGCCGTGGAAGGCGCCGAAACGAAATTCGTTCTCATCATCGAACGCTTGGGCAAAGCCGTCCCGCAAAGAATCACGTCTGCGAAACAATTGGCCCGAATCATGGCGGCAAAAGCGAGACTGATGGCCGACGTCATCGAAAAGGCGCTGCTGCAAGACGATAGCGACAGCAATCTCAAAGGGCAGATGGAGGCCTTCAAAGACATCCTGATTCACGACATCACGCCGAAAGAATTCGCCGACGTCTATGCCCAAACTATTGTTTACGGTATGTTCGCCGCGCGTCTGCACGACACAACCCCCGATACTTTCAGCCGGCACGAGGCGGCGACGCTCATCCCGAAAACGAACCCGTTCCTTCGCCAACTGTTTCAGAATGTCGCCGGATATGACCTGGACGATCGGATCAGTTGGATCGTGGATGATTCGGCCGAAATATTTCGAGCCGCAGATATGCGTCAGGTAATGGCCGGATTCGGACACCGCACCCAGCAAACCGATCCGATGATACATTTCTACGAGGATTTCCTTGCAGCGTACGACCCGAAACAACGCAAAAACCGGGGCGTATGGTACACACCGCAGGCCGTGGTGAGTTGCATCGTAAAGACCGTGGACGAAATTCTGCAAGCCGAATTCAACCTGCCGATGGGTTTGGCCGACACATCGAAAATAACCGTCGAACGCAGCATCGACCAAAGCAAAGACAAACGGTTCTCCGACGGCAAAAAGAAAGAGACCGTCAAAATCCACAAGGTACAGCTCCTCGATCCGGCAACCGGAACAGGCACGTTCCTCGCGGAAGCCGTCAGCCGAATCCATGACAAGTTCAACGGACAGGCCGGAATGTGGCAAGGCTATGTCGGGGAACATCTGCTGCCGCGTCTGAACGGATTCGAACTTCTGATGACCTCCTATACAATGGCCCATCTGAAACTCGACTGGATTCTCACAGAGACAGGTTACAAGGCCGACGATAACGAACGCCTGCGGGTGTTTCTCACCAATTCGCTGGAAGAACACCACAAGGATACAGGCACACTGTTCGCCCAGTTCCTCGCCCGCGAGGCCAACGGCGCAAACGAAATCAAGCGCAATACTCCGGTCATGGTCGTGCTGGGCAATCCGCCGTACAGCGGAGAAAGCAAAAACAAAGGCGAATGGATTATGCGCCTGATGGAGGATTACAAGAAAGAACCCGATACGAACCAGCCTCTGAAGGAACGGAATCCGAAATGGATCAACGATGACTATTGCAAATTCATACGCTTGGGACAGTTCTTCGTGGATCGCAACAACGAAGGGATACTGGCTTATGTCAATAACCATAGTTTTATCGACAACCCCTCTTTCAGAGGGATGCGGTGGAATCTGCTGCGGAGTTTCGACAAAATCTACATCATCGATCTGCACGGCAACAGCAAGAAAAAAGAGGTTGCACCCGACGGCGGCAAAGACGAAAACGTATTCGACATACAACAGGGCGTCTCAATCAATATCTTCGTAAAAACGGGACGCAAGGCAAAGAATGCCCTTGCCGAAGTATATCATCACGACCTATACGGCCGAAGAGAGACGAAATACGATTACTTGTCGTCGCATACGGTGGCGAACATCCCGTTCGTGAAACTTCAGCCGTCCGCACCGGAATATTTCTTCGTGCCGAAAAATTACGGAGCAAAAGCTGCGTATGACAGGGGCTTCTCCGTTACAGAGCTGTTCCCCGTCAATTCCGTGGGCATCGTGACAACACGGGACGAACTGCTGATAAAAGACAGTCCGGAAGAAGTAGAAACGCTCATCCGCGATTTCATAACAATGGAAGATGCCGAACTCAGAACAAGGTACAACATAGGCAAGGACTCACGGGATTGGTCTGTTGCAAGAGCAAAAGCGGATATAGGAAATGCCGTCGATACGGCTAAAATCACACCCATCGAGTACCGGCCGTTCGATCGCAAGTATCTGTATTACACTGGTAAAACGACTGGAATCGTGGCCAGGCCACGATTCCAGGTTATGCGGCATTTTGCCGCCGAAAAAAATTTTGGTTTGGCGGCATGCCGCCAAACCAAAAAAGAAAATTGGACACACATATTCCTCACAAAAAATATAATCCCCGCTATTTTCGTAGAAGTAAAAGATAATTGCAATACCTTTCCTCTCTACACCTATCCCGATCAGACCGACCTGCTGAACACCGGACGCACCCCGAACCTCGACCCGAAGATCGTTGCAAAAATAGCCGAAAGCATCGGATTGGAGTTCGAGCCGGAGAAAAGCGGAGAACCGGATAAATTCGCCCCGATCGACCTACTCGATTATATCTATGCCGTGCTGCACTGTCCGGCGTATCGGGAAAAATACAGGGAGTTTCTGAAGGCCGACTTTCCGCGTGTACCATATCCTGAAAATACCGGACAGTTCCACCGCCTTACCACAAACAGGTGCCGAATTGCGTCGGCTGCATCTGATGGAAAATTCCGACTGCTGGGAATTGTCGGTCACCTATCCGGAATGCGGAACGGACGAAATCACGGAAGTCCGCTATGAAAATGAAAAAGTATTCATCAATGATCGGCAATATTTCGGCAATGTAAGTCCCGTCGCCTGGAATCTCTTCATAGGCGGCTATCAACCTGCCCGGAAATGGCTGAAAGACCGCATAGGGAAGAAACTCACATTCTCGGACATTCGCCACTATCAAAAAATCATCTTTGCACTCTGCCGCACAGATGCCCTGATGCGTACGGAACTGAATATCGAAAAATTCTAAATCCTTATCAATATGAACAACTTCACTTTCCAAAATCCGGTCAAGTTGATCTTCGGCAAAGGCTCCATCGCCAAGCTGGCGAAAGAGATTCCGGCCGACAAGAAGATCATGGTTACTTTCGGCGGCGGCTCCGTCAAGAAAAACGGCGTGTACGACCAGGTGGTCGCAGCGCTCAAAGGCCGCGACTTCGTAGAGTTCTGGGGCATCGAGCCTAATCCCAAAATCGAAACCCTGCGCAAAGCCATTGCCCAGGGCAAAGCCGAAAAGGTCGATTTTCTGCTCTCGGTGGGCGGCGGCTCGGTACTTGACGGTACCAAGCTCATCGCTGCGGGCATTCCCTACGACGGCGATGCCTGGGAGCTGGTGCTCGATGAAGACAAAATCGGCGAAGTCGTTCCGTTCGGCGACGTGATGACCCTGCCGGCCACCGGCTCCGAAATGAACGCCGGGGCGGTGATCTCCAACCTCGCCACGCAGGAGAAGTTCGCGTTCCACCACTCGTTCCCGCAATTCTCGATCCTCGATCCCGAAGCCACCTTCTCGCTGCCGCCGTTCCAGGTAGCCTGCGGTATCGCAGACACTTTCGTACACGTCATGGAGCAATACCTGACCGTCACGGGCGTTTCGCCGCTGATGGACCGCTGGGCGGAAGGTATTCTGCAAACGCTGATCGAAATCGCCCCCAAAAATCCGAGCGAATCAGCACGATTACGACCAGATGGCCAACTTCATGCTCTGCGCGACGATGGGACTGAACGGCTTCATCGCCATGGGCGTGCCGCAGGACTGGGCGACCCACATGATCGGACACGAACTGACGGCCCTGCACGGCGTTACGCACGGACAGACCCTCGTGGTCGTACTCCCGGCCCTGATGAGCGTAATGCGGGAGCAGAAGAAAGGAAAAATCCTGCAATACGGCGAGCGGGTGTTCGGCATCCGCGAAGGCTCGGAGGACGAGCGTATCGACCGGACGATCCGCGCCACCGAAGAGTTCTTCCGCTCGCTGGGACTGGCTACTCGCCTGCACGAATTGCAGATCGGGCAAGATACGATCGACGAGATCGTCCGTCGCTTCAACGAGCGCGGCTCCCGGCTGGGCGAAGCGGGCAACATCACGGGCGACGTGACCCGCCGTATCCTCGAACTCTGCAAATAAGGGTAGGAACCGAAACAGGCGAAGCGGGTTTTCAAACCCGCTTCGCCTGTTTACTTCGTAATCATCCCCAATCCATGCCATCTGCACCGAATTATGCTCACACCTGATTCACGAACAGCACAAAAGTATTTCCGGAAAAATCCGGACTGCAAACACCCGAAAACTGCGAGCAACGACAACTCCGAGCCAAATGTCGAAGAGCAAGGCCTATAAATCGAGTACAGATCCCTTCTATTTTTCCGGATAAATTCCCTTGAACGTATAATAACGGGCCGCCAGGTAGCTGTAAAGAGCTACGGCGAGCGATGTGATACACTTGGAAGGGGTCGGCCACAGACCGCACACCTCGACCAAAAATTTCATACAGGCGTAATTGAGCAAAATAGATCCTACGACTGTCAATAGATAGCGCCCCAACTGTTTGCCCGCCGCAACAGGCAGCGTGCGGAACGCGACATAGCGGTTCAGCCAGAAGCCGGTGAAGAACGTAATGGGAAAAACCAGTACCAAAGAGGCGATATGCGGCGACATAACCACGAATCCCAGGTCGAAATAACGGCCCGCAACCAGAAAATGATAGATCAGGGCATAGCTGACCGCATCCACGGACAGCGTGATCGCACCGCAGGCCCCGTAACGGAAAACCGTTTCGGATATCACACGAGAAAAAGGGCGTCGATAAAACCAGTCGATCGCACGCCGCAGGATCAGTGCAAAAGTCATCGTTTTTTCGTATAGGGCCACACTTCCTTCAGACCGGCCCCCGCATTTCTCATAAAGTCACGGCACTCCGCAGCAGAATCGCTTTCGAAAACGGAAACCATCCACTTTTTCCCGAAAAAGTAAATCCGGAAGTTCGTGTCCGACAGGCGGTCCCGGACTTCGGCAACGGCTCGCCGGGCATTCTCTTCGGTACTGTAAACGCCCCAGACCACATACGTCCTGCCGGGAATCATCCAGGCGACCTCGGGAACCGGCGCTTCGTAGTCGGCGTCAAGATCGGCGCGGCCCGCACCCGTCGCGCCCTCGGAAAGGGTTTCGACGCCAGCCGCCTCATCATCCTGCGACGTTTCGACAGGACGGCTCTCAGCAACCGGCTCGGAGCCTATCGCACCGGATTCGGCATCACCTCCGGTGGCTTCGGGAGTTTCGCTCCCGGTTCTTGCCGGGACGGATGAAACGACCTCGGCAACGGGAAGGACCTCCTGCTTTTCAGAATCACCCATGAACGGCAGCCGCATCCACTCTCCGTACTGCCAGATTCCGTAACCGACAGCCGCCGTACAAAACAAGGCGATCCCCAGATAAAGGGGTAGCCGGGAATATCGGCGTTTCAGCGGCAGCGGATCGTGTCCGAGAGGATTGAGAACGGCATCGAGCTGCGAATCGAGCCGAAAGTAGCGGTGATTGAGCTCCCCGACTCCCGGAATGGAGATTCCGTCCTCCACCCGGGCTTTGTCGAGCCACCGGGAATAGATATCTTCGGCCGCAGCAACATCGCAAGCCCCCGCCCGAGCAATCAGGTCTATCACGGAAACGCCCCGCTGCTCGGAGAGGAGAAAGGCAATGCGCCGGGAAGGACGTTCCAACTGCCGAGCCGATGCACGCCAGGCACTCCGAAATTCGGGAACGAGCGAGCCGACTCCCGGAAACCAAATTTCCCGTCCGTCGGCCAGCGCATTGAAAACAATCTTATTTACCTCGTCCTGCATCATTTCATACGACGATGTTTACGTGGCTTGGAACTGCCGCCCTGCTGCCGGACAGTCTGCTGTCGAACCACCCGCACCGTATCGGGATCTACCGGAGAGCGGTGCATGCCCCGGTAAATCATATAAATCCCCACCAGAATGAACGGAATACTCAACAACTGTCCCATATTCAACAGCATACCCTGCTCGAAAGCCTCCTGATCCAACTTGATGAACTCGATAAAAAAACGAGTCAGGAAAATCCCGATCAGCCCCACGCCGAACATCACGCCCGGACGACGCCGGCCCAGGTCACGTCCGTAATAGAGCCAGCAAAGGATTCCGAAAATCACCAGGTAGCATAACGCTTCGTAAAGCTGGGTCGGGTGTTGCACGGGGATGGAGTCGATGGGAACATTCGGATAAAGCCGGACGAACTTGAACCCCCAGGAAACATCGGTCACCGCCCCCACGATCTCCGAATTGAACAGATTACCCAGACGGACGATGGCGCCGCCGATAGCGACCGGTAGCATAATCCGATCGAGCGACCAGATATAAGGAAGTTTATTCTTGCGCGAAAAAAGCCAAAGACCGATCAGCAGGCCGACGGCAGCGCCGTGACTGGCCATGCCGCCGTTGCGGAAATCCGTAATGATAGCCCAGGGATGGGCAAGAAAATACCCCGGTTCATAAAAAAAACAGTGTCCCAGACGGGCACCGAGGATCGTGGCCAATGTGCCATAGACGAAAATCGACTCCGAAACCTTCTGGGGCAGCCCTTCGCGTTTACAGACCTGGTCGAAGAAAAGCATGCCGCCGAGAATCGCCAGCACCCACATCAGTCCGTAATAACGGATATCGAACGATCCGATCGAAAAAAAGACGGGATTGAAATCCCAGACAACGGTTATTGGAAGGATCATACGTTATGCAAAATTAGTGGGAATGTCCTGTTTGAGCCTTTTTGAGCGTAAACGAGAAGGTCGTTCCTACTCCCAACTCGCTGCGGACGTTGATTCGCTCGCCGTGAGCTTCGATAATATGCTTGACGATCGCCAGTCCGAGCCCCGTACCGCCCTGCTCGCGCGAGCGCCCCTTGTCGGTACGATAGAATCGCTCGAAGACGCGGGGCAAATCCTCCTTACTGATTCCCAATCCGTTATCCTCCACCTCGACAAGTATTTTGTCGAGCATGTCGCGAAAATGGACGCGCGTCAAACCGCCCTCCTTCCCGTAGCGGATCGAGTTGATGACGAGGTTCACGATGACCTGACCGATGTAATGTTTGTCGGCCAGCACCCAAAACGGCGAGGGAAGGTTGTCGGCGCCCTTGATCGAAATCCGGATGCCTTTTTTGTCGGCCTCCATCTCGGCCTGCTCGGCGATCTCCTTCGTCAGCGCCACGATGTCGAACTTCTCCATTTCGAGGCGGTTCATGTTGCTCTCCAGCTTGGAGATGGTATCCAGGTCGTTGACGATATTGATCAGGCGGTCGATGCTCTTCTCGGCCCGCTCGAGGTATTTGCGGTTGATGAGCTCGTCCTCCAGGCCTCCGTCGAGCAGTGTCGAGATATACCCCTGGATATTGAAGATCGGGGTTTTGAGCTCGTGCGCCACGTTGCCCAGGTACTGTTTGCGGAACTGCTCGGTCTCCTTGAGGCGGGCGATCTCCTTGTCGTTCGTATCCGCCCACGCCGTGAGTTCCTCGCCGATATTCTCGACGTGCTTGTCCTTCAGCTCGGAAAAAATCTCGTGCGTATGCACGTCGCGCGAAAGCACGATGGAATAGATCGGCTTGAGCTTGTAAGCCACGTATTTGCGGATGATGAACAGCGCCACGAGCGCCACGACGACAAAGACGGCGCCGCAGACGCACAGCGTCACCCACCACACCGCATCGAGCAGCGTCATCGTCCCGGCCACAATGGCCGTTGCGAGGAGCGCGATCCACAGCGATGCGCCCTCTTTTGTTTTGATGTACACCATAGGCTTACTTCGTATAATTTTGCATGAGACGGGCGATGTACTTGCCCACGATGTCGAATTCGAGGTTCACGACCGAACCCACGCCGATGCGGCAGAAGTTCGTATGCTCGAACGTATAGGGAATGATCGCCACGCGGAACGACGACTCCTTCGAGTCGCAGACCGTCAGGCTCACGCCGTTGACCGTCACCGAACCTTTCTCGACCGTGCAAAGTCCGGCGCCCTGCGGCTCGTACTCGAAGGTGAAGTACCAGCTTCCGTCGGCATCCTCCTTGGCCGTGCAGACGGCCGTCTGATCGACATGCCCCTGCACGATGTGGCCGTCGAGCAGCGCATCGGGCCGCATCGAACGCTCCACATTGACGATATCGCCGACCTGCAACTGGCCCAGATTGCTGCGCAGCAGCGTCTCTTTCATTGCCGTTACGGAGTAGGTATCCTCCGTAATATCCACCACGGTCAGGCATACGCCGTTGTGGGCAATGCTCTGATCGATCTTCAACTCCCCGCAAAAATCCGCACGAAAAGTGAAGGTCTTATTTTGTTGTTCGATACGGATATCGGTGAGCGTCACCGTTCTTTCCACGATTCCTGAAAACATAATTCGATTTTAGATTTTAATTTCCAACTTGCCCACGACCTGATATACCTGCTCGATATCGGAAGCCTTGACGAAAATATCGTCGAAATTTTCCCGGTCCGCAGCAACCAACCGCCATTCGGAATCCCGCTCCGAAGTGCGAACTATCCGCAAAGTTATGATTTTTTGACAGACAATCACGTATTCGAGTCCGGGAATAATCTCCTCGGGCGTCATTTTTTTCAGGAACACGATCGATCCGGACGGAATAGAATATCCCATAGCCTTTCCGTTATACAACATAGCCAAATCGCATCCCGTCAATTGCGGAATCACCATTTCCCGATCCGAAGTCAATTCATCAATGCGCGTAATATAAGATTCAACATCCGCCTGATAAAACGGAATTTGCACCCCGCATAATTTCTCGTCCACAAACATCTGCCCCTCGCCGGTAAGCAACCACGCCAGGCTGACTTCCGGGAATTTGGTCACGATCTTGTAGGCCAGGTTCCGGGAAATACCATTATTTCCCTTTTTTATCTGATAGAGGTTTTCACCCCGCGGCAATCCAATATAGAGTGCAAAGTAGTTGATAGTCATATTCGCCCAGCGAATAACGCTGTCGATTCTTTGCCAATTATCCATTTTTTGTCGCATAATTCAATTTTTTTTATACCTTTGTGCCACCGGTCCCGTAGTTCAATGGATAGAATTTAAGATTCCGGTTCTTACGATATGGGTTCGAATCCCGTCGGGATCACTTCCAAGGCGCCTTCTTCAAGGCGCCTTTTTTATTGCATACCCCCATTACGACATACTAATATAATAATTTTGGACAAATATAATGATAAATTACGGTTATATAATAATCTAATTCATCTAAAATCGTTCCCACCTATATTATTAGAAAAGCATTATCGGCCCGCGACCGGTAATTCTATCTGCTCGACACACCCTTGCAATTATCGGAATTGATCCATCCTTAAAAAGAACAGGATACGGTTGTCCAAACGACGCTCGCAGCGAAAACAACGTACTTTTACGTACCATGGCTCCGCAGGGAGGGGAAAAAGGAACTCAAACAAATTCGGCCCTGTCCTCTCCTCGCATCATCTTTGCAGAAGACAGGACGCTCCCGGAAATTTTTGAAAGCAAACATTCATAATTACGTCCGCCTTTTCGTATCTTTGACTTCTTCTTAGATACTTCGCCTCGGCAAAACGCAAATAAATTTGCTTTTGCACGCGGCTTATTCGTATCTTTGCAGAGGATAGGAGGCGGTTCGGCAATCTTTGCGTGCAAGCCCGCACGATTGCCTATACACCTTTCACTATAGCAGCGGTAATGGGGAACAAATTCCACCCGCTGCATTATCTTTGCCCGAAACAGAATGGACTATGAGCACCGAAAAAAACATCCGGAACATCGAAAGCGACCTGGAGTTCGAAAATCAGATCCGCCCCCGCGAACTGGACAACTTCGCCGGGCAGGAGAAGATCGTGGATAACCTCCGGATTTTCATCCAGGCGGCTCTGATGCGAGGCGATTCGCTCGACCACGTGCTGCTGCACGGTCCTCCGGGACTGGGTAAAACCACGTTGGCGAACATCATCGCCAATGAAATGCATGCACAATTGAAAGTCACATCCGGGCCGGTGCTCGACAAACCGGGCGACCTGGCGGGACTTCTGACCAACCTCAACCCCGGCGACGTGCTTTTCATCGACGAAATA
>OHCC01000932.1_pt1 | contig 15460 bp, 13 predicted proteins | sample 1577521 | NCBI WGS metagenome assembly OHCC01 (sample SAMEA3879533, study PRJEB24766) | human gut metagenome | biome: human-associated habitat; feature: feces | place: USA | collected 1985/1987
CTCCCAGCGGCGGCGCAGCGACCAAAGGCCCTTTCGGAGGAACGCCGCCACGTAAGGACTGACGACCAGCTTGATGAATTTGTGTCCGCGGTCCTGCGTGAGGAACGAAATCTGATTCTCGATCTTCTTGTCCAGCAGCACCGTAGGTTCGATCTTGCCCGAACCGTTGCACGTCGGGCAGACGTCCGAAACGCTCTCGACGGCCACGGGACGCACCCGCTGGCGGGTGATCTGCATCAGGCCGAATTTCGTGAGCGGCAGCACCGTGTGCTTGGCCTTGTCGGTGGCCATCAGCTTCACCATCTCGTCGAACAGCGCCTGCTTGTTCTGCGCCTTGTGCAGGTCGATGAAGTCGATGATGACGATACCGCCCAAATCACGCAGCCGCAGCTGGCGGGCGATCTCCTTCGCCGCGGCGAGGTTCACGTCCATGGCGGTCTGCTCCTGGTTGTCCTCGGCCTTGGTGCGGTTGCCCGAATTGACGTCGATGACGTTCATCGCCTCGGTATGCTCGATGATCAGGTAGGCGCCGCGGCGCAGCGAGACGTACTTGGCGAAGAGCGACTTGATCTGCTTCGAGATGTCGAAGTTGTCGAAGATGGGGACGTTGCCCCGGTAAAGCTTGACGATCTTCTCCTTCTCGGGCTCGATCAAGCGGATGTAATTGCGAATGTCGTTGTACATCGCCTCGTCGTCGACGGCGATCTGCGAAAACGAGCCGTTGAGCGAATCGCGGATGATCGTATTGGCACGGTTCATCTCGCTCATCAGCTGCGCGGGCGGCGTACTCTTCTTGATCGCGGCGCAGGTCTTGCGCCAGCGGTCGATCTGCGACTGGATGTCGTGCTCGATGTCCTCGTCCTTGGCCTCCATGGCCGCCGTGCGGATGATAACCCCGAAATTCTTGGGGAGCACCGCAGCCGCGATGCGCTTCAGGCGTTTCTTCTCGTCCGCCGAGCGGATCTTCTGCGAAAGGAACACCTTGGACGAAAAGGGCACCAGCACGACGTTGCGGCCGGCCAGCGAAATGTCGGAGGTCAGGCGGGGCCCCTTGGTCGAAATGGCCTCCTTGGCGATCTGCACCATGATGTTTTGCCCGACCTGAAGATAGTCGCCGATCTTGCCCGTCTTTTCGACGGGCGGTTCGAGCTTCATGCCCTCGACGCGCATTCCCCGCTTGCCGGGCTGCTGCGAAGCGACCAGCTTCTGCAACGAGGGGAACTGGCTTCCCAGGTCGAGGTAGTGGATAAAAGCGTCCTTTTCGTGCCCGATGTTTACGAAGGCCGCGTTGAGCCCGGGCATTATCTTGCGTACTTTCCCGAGGTAGATATCTCCTACCGAGAAACCCGTCTGGCACTGCTCCTTGTTGAGCTCGACAAGCACCTTGTCCTCACACAGCGCAATGGAGATTTCTGTCGGGTTGACGTTAACGATTAATTCTCTGTTCATCTATATCGTGTGTCGCATCCCGGAAACGGGGTTGCGGAATACTGAAACCGGTTAGGCCGCATTTTGGTCTGAAGTGGCGGCGAACTCCAAAGGAAAATATTGTCCGGACACATCGGCCGGCAACATGGCGGGTAAGACAATACCCTGTTTTTTCGGCGGCACTGCGTCGCAATGCCTCTGCGGCAGCCTCATAACCTGCGTTGCAAGAGGGCCTGACGTCCGCAAACGGCTATCCGGGGATCTGCATTCCCCCCGGGGATACGGGCCCCGGTCGCAAAAAACCGCAGAAAATAGGTAAAGCTAAAAGAACCCGGGGCTCCTTTAGCTTTATCTATCGTTTAGCACTAAGGTGCTACCCTACTTTTTCTTGTGGCGGTTCTTGCGCAGACGTTTTTTGCGCTTGTGGGTAGCCATCTTGTGACGCTTATGCTTCTTTCCGTTTGGCATAGTCCTTAAATTTTAGAGGTTCTTTATTTATTGAATTATTTCACCTTCGCAGCGAAGCTCTTGGCGGGCTTGAAAGCGGGGATGTTATGTTCCGGAATGGTGATGGTCGTGTTCTTCGAGATGTTGCGTGCGACTTTCTTTGCACGTTTCTTCACGATGAAGCTGCCGAAGCCGCGGAGATACACGTTGTTCTTGTTGGTCAGAGAGGTCTTGATGCTATCCATGAAAGCTTCGACGATTGCCTGAACCTGCACCTTCTCAACGCCGGTGCTCTTAGCGATTTCGCTTACGATATCTGCCTTTGTCATAGTTATATAGTATTAAATTATTAAGTTCGTGTGAAGACATTCGGACTGCAAATATACGCTTTATTTACATTTTAGCCAATAAACCTCAACTTTTTTTCATTATTTTTCCGGCAGTCCCCTACCAGCCACTGGAACAAGAGGATAACAAATATCGGGCAAAACTCGGCGGAAAATTAAAATATTATGTGCCAGGCAATTATATCCGGACGGCACGCCGAAGCGAACCGCGCACGATAATCATTCATAATCAACACATTAACCACAAACCCGCCGAAAAGGAAGAAGCCTTTTCCGGGCATCATTGCGCCCGAAGCGTCCCGGCACGGCCCTCCCCGCCCGGATGCCGGTGCGGCAGCCCGCCCCGCGCCCGACGACACCTGCGCGGCCATCCTGCACACGGGCTGCAGAGGGCACGGCATCCTCGCCCTGCCCGGAGCCGGGGCTCCGCTCCCGCGAGACTCCCGGCACGCCGCTGCAAACCGTCCCGGAGGCGATTTACACCCCGGAACCGCGGATAATATCCCGCCGACCCAATAAACGCCCGGTTTTTGCGTTTGATAATAAAATAACTAATTTTGCGAACTAAAATCCGATAACCGTATGGTCAAAATACTCTGGGTGGACGACGAGGTCGAACTCTTGAAGCCCCACGTCCTGTTCCTCAAACAGAAAGGCTACGAAGTCGACACCTGCAACAACGGCTACGACGCGATCGACATGGCGGCCGAAGGCGCCTACGACCTGATAATCCTCGACGAGATGATGCCCGGCATGACGGGGCTCGAGACCCTCCCCAAGATCAAGGAGGTGCGCCCCACGACGCCCGTCATCATGGTGACCAAGAGCGAGGAGGAGAACATCATGGACAAGGCCGTCGGCTCGAAGATCGCCGACTACCTCATCAAACCCGTCAACCCCAACCAGGTGCTGCTCTCGATCAAGAAGAACGTGCACCAGCAGCAGCTCGTCACCGAGCAGACCACGGCCGACTACCGGTCGGAATTCGGGCGTATCTCCTCGTCGCTGCAGATGGCCGAGACCTTTTCGGACTGGTGCTCGCTCTACCGCAAGCTCACCAACTGGGAGGTCGAGCTTTCGGAATCCACCGACCAGGGCATCAAGGAGGTGCTCACCTACCAGAAGACCGAGGCGAACCAGGAATTCTGCAAGTTCGTACGCCGCAACTACTACAACTGGATCAACAAGCGCTCGGACGACACCCCCGTGATGTCACACACGCTCATGCGCACCAACATCTTCCCGGTGGCGGACGAGAACCCGAAGACCACGCTGCTGCTGATCGACAACTTCCGCTACGACCAGTGGCGGTCGATCTCCTCGCTGCTGCGGGGCTACTACGACGTGGCGCTCGACGATTTCTACTGCGCCATCCTCCCCACGGCAACGCAATACGCCCGCAATGCCATCTTCGCCGGCCTGATGCCGCTGGCCATCGACAAGCTGATGCCCAACAAATGGCTCAACGACAACGAGGAAGGCGGCAAGAACCAGTACGAGGAGGAGTTCCTCAAACGGCTGATGGCCCAGAACGGGAAGAACTGGAAATTCTCGTTCGACAAGCTCGTGCGCCCCGAACAGGGCCGCAGGCTGGTCGACAATATACAAAAAGTGTACGACGCCGATTTCTCGGTGATCATCTACAACTTCCTCGACATCCTCTCGCACGCCCGTACCGAGACCGACATCATCCGCGAGCTGACCGAGGACGACGCGGCATTCCGGTCGCTGACGCGCTCGTGGTTCGAGCACTCCGACCTCTACACCATCCTCAAGCTCCTCTCGGAGCGGGGGCACACGGTCGTGATCACCTCCGACCACGGCACCATCCGCGTGGACAACCCCGTCAAGGTGACGGGCGACCGCGAGACCTCGGCCAACCTGCGCTACAAGACGGGGCGCAACCTGGCCTACAACTCGCGCGACGTCTACGAGATCCTGAAACCCGAGGACGTACAGCTGCCGTCGAGCAACCTCACGTCGAGCTATATCTTCGCCTACAATTCGGATTTCCTGGTCTACAACAACGATGCGAACCGCCACATCCGCTATTACCGCAACACGTTCCAGCACGGCGGCATCTCGATGGAAGAAATGATCGTACCTTATATCGTCTTAAAACCCAAGCAGTAATATGAAAACGATCCACATCACCTCGCAGGACGAACTGCCGGACGTCGCCGAGGCGGTCATCGAAGCGCTCGGCCGCCGCACGGTAGTCGCACTGCGCGGAGAAATGGGCGCGGGCAAAACCACGCTGATCCGCGAGATCGCAGCCCAACTGGGCGCCACGGACACCGTAACCAGTCCTACGTTCGCCATCGTGAACCAGTACAAGGGCAAGGGCAACCGCCGTATCCATCATTTCGATTTCTACCGGATCAACGACATCCGCGAAGCCTATGATTTCGGTTACGAAGAGTATTTTTTCTCGGGCGACCTCTGCCTGGTCGAATGGCCCGAAAAGATCGAGCAGCTCCTGCCCGAGAACGTGATGACGGTGCGCATCACCGTCGACAGCGACACGGCACGCACGTTCGAAATCGACTGAAGCCCGGCCAACGCCCCGCGACACTACGACCATGGCAGACGGTTTCCGCATCGCATTCTGCATCGAATGCCATAAATACACCCCTGTCCTGCAGGAGTTGTGCCGACAGTTGCAGCACCCCGAAGCGGATATTTTCATCCATGTCGATGCGAAATCCGACATCGGGGATTTTGCGCCGCTGCGTCCCCTGGCACGTTTCATCCACCCGCGCAGCAAGGTGTACTGGGGCGAGTACGGCCAGATCGACTGCATGCTCAAACTGCTCCGGGCCACCTGTAACGGCGACTACCGCTACATCGCCATTCTCTCGGGCGACACCCTGCCGCTACGCCCCTGCGGGCAGATACACGATTTCCTCGAAGCGTGCTACCCGCGGCAGTTCGCGGACATGCAGCCCGAACTGCACATCACCGAGCTGACGCAGAAGATGCAGTGGTGCCACTACCCCGACAGGAACGATTGGATCGGGCACCTGCCGGGCTATTTCCGCAAAAGGCTCTACAAACGGCTGCGCCCCGGGGACAACCCCTATTTCAGAACATTGCCGCCGCTCGAAAAGGGTTCCAACTGGATCGTCGTCACCGACCGCTTCCGGGATTTTGTGTTCGATTATCTGCGCACCCACCCCGATTATATCCGCGCATTCAGACACTCGCACTGCGGCGACGAGATCTTTTTCCAGACCCTGATGGGCATTTCCGAATTCGCCGGTGCGAATACGCGCCGTCCCCTCGTCTATACCCGGTGGGGCGGAGAAGGGGCGCCCCATCCGGAAACATTCGGCACCGACGACCTGCTCCGGCTGCTGCAGGCACGGGACACGGCGGCGGAAGTTCCGTACCTCTTCGCCCGCAAGATCGCCGACGACCTGGACATCGCCCGCTACCGGGCGGCCTTCTTTCCCCGACCGGAATAGCGCCGGTTTTGCGCGTCACGCAAAAAAACGCTATCTTTACAGCGCCCGAAACCGCATCCGATTTCTGAAACACATTTCATACAAGTTATACACACGCAATGCAAGAATATATCTCCAAGCAACAACAGGTTTTGCGTCCCGCGGAACAGATTTACGCGGTCATCAGCCGTTTCGACAACCTCACGCCCGCCCTTGCCGACAAGGTCGAAGAGTGGCAGGCGACCGAGGACAGTTGTTCGTTCAAGGCCAAAGGCTTCACCGTGAAACTCCGCATGGAGGAGCGCGAGCCGGGCAAATACGTCAAGGTCGTCGGCGACGACGGAGGCGTACCGATGGATTTCGCATTCTGGATCCAGTTGCAGGAAGTTTCCGCCGCGGACACCCGCCTGCGGCTGGTGCTGCGCATCGACCTGAACATGATGATGAAGATGATGATCGGCAACAAGCTGCAGGGGGCGCTGGATCAGATCGCCGAGGGGATCGCCCGGGCGATGAACGCCGCCCCGCAGGTCTGAACAAACGGCGGACGAAGTCCGGCACCGAACCGGAACATCGGGCACGGTTCCGCAGACACGATGCCCCGGGATGATAATTCCGAGGCGATGATTCCGGGCAGGGAGAGATGTTTGCGGCACAGGCCGGGGATACGCAGCCAAAGGCGGTATGACGCCGTACCGCAGGTTCAGGCAAGGATCACGCAAGCATTCGTCGGCGCAACGCGCACACGAAAACCTATAAACGCACGCGATTATGAAACCGACAAGTTATCTATCAGCCCTTTTCCGGCCTTCGGCGCCTCCCGCCGGAGAGCGCCCGCCGTGCGACTTCGACCTGATCAGCCGCTATTTCTACAACTGCCCGGCGGAGGACACCTGCCACACGATCGACGCCGAAACCACGGCCGACCTCGACCTCAACGCCGTATTCGAGCGCATCGACCGCACGACCTCGAAAGTCGGGCAGCAATGCCTTTATGCCCGCATGCGCACGCTCCGGGGAGAGGAGGATGCCGCGGCTTTCGGCCGCAGCACGGACTGTTTCTCCCGAAACGGGGAACTTGCGGCCAGTTGTACCAAGTCCCTCTCCCGGCTCACCGACGAGGATGCCTACGGGCTGCAAAGCCTGATTTTCGACACGCCGGCCAAAGTCCGTTATTTCGCCTGGGTATACCCGCTCACCCTGCTCGCCGTGGCGACGCTGCTCGCCGCTCCGTTCTACCCGCTGTCGCTGCTGCTGTTCATGGCTATCTTCGCCGTGAACCTCTATATCCATTACAGCAACAAACTCAACGTCTCGCTTTATGGCTCGGCCGTAAAACAACTTTCGCTGGCATTGCGCACAGCCCGGGAACTGGCTGTCGAAGAGGTGCCCGGCACGGAGGAGGCCACCGGACAAATCCGGCAGGTCGCCGAGGTCGAACGCCGCAGCCGCGTGGTCGGGACGCAGGGCGACTCGGCAAACGAGCTGGCCGCCATCGCATGGCTTTTCATCGAACTGGCCAAAGTCGCCTTCAATATCGAGGTGATCCTCTTCCAGCGCTTTATCGGCAGCATCACGGCCCGGCGCGATGCGATCCACGGCATGTTCCGCTTCATCGGGGAGACCGATGCCGCAATCTCCGTCGCACGCCTGCGCAGCGAAACCCAGACCTGCCGCCCTCAGTTCGTCGACGGGAAATACCTGAAAGCCGAGCAGGTCGTACATCCGCTCATCGACGGCTGCGTGCCCAATACGCTCGTCCTCGACGGCACGGGGCTGCTGCTCACCGGCTCCAACATGTCGGGCAAGACGACCTTCATCCGCACGCTGGTGCTCAACGCCCTGACGGCCGAGACCCTCGACATATGCTTCGCCGTCTCTTATACGGCACCGTACATGCGGCTGCTGAGCTCGATCCGCATTTCGGACGACATCGCCGAAGGCACGAGCTACTACCTGCAGGAGGTGCTGACCGTCAAACGCTTCCTCGAAGCGGCACAGGATTCCGCCCCCTGCCTGTTCGCCCTCGACGAATTGTTCAAGGGGACGAACACGACCGAACGCATCGCCGCCGGGAAAGCCGTCCTCTCACACCTCAACCGTGGCCCGCACATCGTGCTGGTATCGACGCACGACATCGAGCTGGCGGAGTTGCTCGACAGCGACGGCTACGAACTGCACCACTTCCGCGAAGAGGTGGTCGACGGGCAGCTGGTCTTCGACTACCAGCTGCACACGGGGCCGCTGACGACCCGCAACGCAATCCGCATTCTGGAACTGTACGACTATCCGCCCGAGCTGATCGCCGAAGCTTATGCGGTGCAGGAACGGCTGCTGAAAAAACCGGAATGACGGCCAAACCACGGGCAGGAGCGCCGGCCTCGGAGGGTCGGCGCTCCTGCTTCAGATTTTCGGTTTCTGGAGCATCCGGATAACCAGCGACGCCCCGTAAATCAGCATTCCGTACATGACCGAGATAAAAGACACCTTGAAACCGCCGGCCAGCAACGTCGGCGAATACCACCCCTCGCGGGTCAACGTCGGCGGACAGGAAATCGAAATTTCCCGCAAATACAAGGACACCGCACGGCTGCGGTTCGAGTCCCCTGCAGGCGAATAACGCCCCGCAACCCGCGAACGGGAATTATTGCCAACACATCCGGCAGTGCGGCCATTTCCCCGACGGCATAAAACCCCGATATTTGCACTACGGGAACAATGAGCCGGAGAAGGCCACATGCCACCGGGAAACTTAAAACAGGGAAAGTTATGAAACAATATGATGCCGTCATCATCGGCTTCGGCAAAGCGGGCAAGACCCTCGCCGCCGAACTGGCCGCACACGATTGGAGCGTCGCGATGGTCGAACGCTCGGACAAAATGTACGGGGGAACCTGTATCAACATCGGCTGCATACCGACCAAAGCCCTGATCCACAGTGCCGGGCTCGCAGCCGCAGGGCACCCGCTGACCTTCGGGCAGCGGCGGGACTATTACAGGGAGTCCGTCGCCTCGAAAACGGCGCTGGTCGACCTGTTGCGGGACAAGAATTACCACAAGCTGGCCGACAACGCCCGCATCGACGTCTACACGGGCGAAGGCAGTTTCGCCTCCCCGGAAACCGTCGCCGTGAAAACCGCCCAAGGGACGCAGCAGATCGGCGGCAAATACATCGTCATCAACACCGGCGCCGAGACGGTAATCCCGCCCATCGAAGGCATCGCGCAGAGCAGGCGGGTCTATACCAGCACCTCGATCATGGAGCTCGAAGAGCTTCCGCAGCACCTGGTAATCGTGGGCGGCGGATACATCGGGCTGGAATTCGCCTCGATGTACGCCTCATTCGGATCGAAAGTCACCGTGCTCGAAGGGTTCGCGGAGCTGATCCCGCGCGAAGACCGCGACATTGCGGCCGCCGTACGGGAGGCGCTGGAAAAAAAGGGCATCGAATTCCGCATAGGCGCGCGGGTCGAATCGGTGAGCGACACCGCCGGGGGCGTCAGGGTCGACGCACACCTGCGCACGACGGCTCCCCGTGTCTTCGCCGCAGGCGACGTGACGGGCGGGCTGCAATTCACCTATGTTTCGCTGGACGACTTCCGGATCATACGCGACGTGCTGCTGGGCGACGGAGCCCGCACCACGGCCAACCGGGGCCCCGTTCCCTATTCGGTCTTCATCGAACCGACGCTCTCGCATGTGGGCATGCACGAAGAGGAGGCACGCAAGGCCGGGCGCGACATCCGCGTCAACAGGATCGCCGTCGCGGCATTCCCGCGTTCGCGGATACTGGGTTCGACGGAGGGTGTGCTCAAAGCCGTCATCGACGCCAAGACCGACGAGATACTGGGGTGCACGCTCTTCGGAGCCGAATCGGGCGAAGTCATCAACACCGTCGCCACAGCCATGAAGCACGGCGTCACGGCACACGACCTGAGCAATTCGATCTACACCCATCCGAGCATGAGCGAATCGCTCAACGACCTGTTCGCCTGACGGGAACCGGTACGGGCTCCGCCGGGCATCGCCGGATAAGTATCAGGGAAAAGATCTGGGGAAGGTCAGGGGAAGGCTCCGAAGAGAAAGCCACGGGGGAGGGCGGGGAAACACACCGGTTACGCCGGCCAGAAAAGACGGCCGGAACGACCCGGCGTCACCCCAACCCCTATGATCGCCGCCGCGCTACTTTCCCATCGCCGCCACCACGCAGCGGATCGTCGGGAAAGCATCCCGCAGGTTGCGGGTGACCTCCGCGGGCGTACACCACACCACCTGCTCAATCCCCTCTTCGGCCTGAGGCACAAGCCGGGCACAGGATGCCGTATGCAGCTCGTACCAGTGGGTGCGTTTCAGCTCCCAGCGTTCGGTCTTGGGGAAATAATAGGCATGCAGCGTATCGCACAGGGGTCGCACCACCCCGGCGCGGACACCCGTCTCCTCCTCGATCTCGCGGGCCGCGCACTCCTCGATCCGCTCGCCGCATTCGAGGTGCCCCTTGGGCAAGTCCCAGCGGCCGTTGCGGCGGATCATCAGCCATTGGCCGCAATCGTTGACCACCACGCCGCCCGCCGCCTCTATAAGCGCGAACTCCGCGGCAAAGGCCCCGAACGCCGCCCCGGGATCGGGCGTGACGACAGCCGCCTTGTTGTACGATTCGAGAATTTTCGTTACCTTCGCTCGTGATATGCCGCCGTCCGGTGCGGGCGTCACGGCATACCATCCCTCGCCAGGGGTCTTCGCAGTGAAAACCACGGCTTTATCTGCAAAATATACGGTATAGTCCATGCTGGCTCGATTTGAACGCGAAAATACGAATAATATAGAAGAAACCCCGACCAAAATGAAAAAATTACTCCTTTTTATGGCTATTGCAGCTGTGGGACTGGGCGCATGCGACGACAGGCGCCCGCAACCGCTTACGATCGACAACGCCCTGACGGCCGACGAAATCGCCGCAGGCAGGCTCACCCCCGAGGTGATGTGGAAAATGAGCCGTGCAGGCTCCTCGTCGCTCTCGCCCGACGGCAAGACGCTCCTCTATGCGCAAACCGACTACAACATGGCCCAAAACCGCGGCGTGACGACCATCTGGGTGCAGGATATGGCATCGGGCGCCGTGACGCGCCTTACCGACACGGCGTCGAACAACGCCGATCCCAAGTGGAGTGCCGACGGGCGGAAAATCTATTTCCTGTCGGATCGCAGCGGCTCGATGCAGGTGTGGCGGATGAACGCCGCTGGCGGCGACGCGACCCAGGTTACGGGCAGCGGCGGGGGCGAGGGTGTCCCCGACGTCGAAGGATTCGGTGTCAGCCCCGATGAAAAGCACATCTGGTGGGTACAGGCCGTGCAGACGGCGCGGCGCAAATCGTCGGACGTATACAAGGACATGGACAAGTCGAAGGCCCGCATCTACGACGACCTGATGGCCCGCCACTGGGACTACTGGGACGAAGGCTCCTACCGCCATATCTTCATCGGCGAACTGGGCAAGGGCCTCGTGACGGGAGGCACGGACATCATGCCCGATGCACAGTGGGACGCCCCGCTGGCGCCCTATTTCGACATGGCCGAAATCGCCTGGAACAACGCCGGAACGATGCTGGCCTATACCTGCAAGCCGCTCACCGGCACAGAATACGCCGTTTCGACCGACTCGGACATCTTCGTCTATGTGCTCGAAAGCGGCGTGACGCAGAACATCTGCAAGCCGGTCAATGTCAATACCGGGGAGCCCGTCGCAAGCGACAAGGCCGTCATGGCCGGTTACGACAAATACCCCGTATGGTCGCCCGATGACACGAAAATCGCCTTCCTTTCACAGCGCCGCGCAGGCAACGAGTCGGACAAGGCACGCCTGTTCCTCTACGACTGCCGGACGGGCGAGATGCAGGATCTGACGGAGGATTTCGACTACAACGCCATGAACGTCGTCTGGGAGGGCAACGACCGCATCTGGTTCATCGCACCGATCGAGGCGACACACCAGATCTGCCGCATCTCACCCTCCGTAGGCGAGGTAGAGGTGGTAACCCGCGGCGACCACGACATCAACGCCTTCTCGATGGCCGGCGATAGGATCGTCGCCGAAATGTGCACGATCTCGATGGCCACCGAGTTCTTCGGCATCGACCCCGCCGACGGCACGCTGACGCAGCTTTCGGCCATCAACAAACCGGTTTACGACAACATCAGGATGGGCGAGGTGCAGAAACGCTGGGTGAAGACCACCGACGGCAAGCAGATGCTGACGTGGGTGATCCTGCCGCCCGATTTCGACCCGGACAAGAAGTACCCCATCCTGCTTTACTGCCAGGGCGGCCCGCAAAGCGTCGTGTCGCAGTTCTGGAGCTACCGCTGGAATTTCCAGCTGATGGCCGCGCAGGGCTACGTCGTCGTGGCGCCCAACCGCCGCGGCCTGCCCTCGTTCGGGCAGGAGTGGCTCGACCAGATATCGGGCGACTACGCGGGGCAGAACATCCGCGACTACCTCTCGGCCATCGACGACGTGGCCGGGGAGCCGTGGGCCGACGAAACCCGCATGGGCTGCGTCGGGGCATCGTACGGCGGTTACTCGGTATTCTTCCTGGCCGGCTGCCACGAAAAGCGTTTCAAGGCGTTCATCGCCCACTGCGGCATCTTCAACTTCGAGTCGATGTACGGCGAGACCGAAGAACTGTTCTTCATCAACAACGACTACGGAGGCCCCTACTGGGATCGGTCGAACCAGGTCGCACAGCGCTCCTACGCCAATTCGCCGCACAAATTCGTCAGCAAATGGGACACGCCGATTCTGATCTTCACGGGCGAGTACGATTTCCGCATCCCCTACACGCAGTCGCTCGAAGCCTTCACGGCAGCCCGCGTGCGCGGCATCCCGGCGCGGCTGGTGGAATTCGAAAACGAGGCGCACCAGGTCTTCAGACCCCAGAACTCGCTCGTCTGGAACCGCGAATTCTTCGGCTGGCTCGACAAATACGTGAAATAACAGACAGGGGCACCCTCGTCACAAGGCCATCCGGATTTCCCGGATGGCCTTTTTTGTCCACCGTACATACTTTTACGTTTTTCATCTTATCATTTCAGTCCGGCCGCCATCCCTCAAATCGGCTGATTCATTGGAAAAATCCTCCGGTTCATTGAATTTATTTTCATTTACGGCTACGCGAATCTACTTTTGTTACGTAACTTTAAACTATTGCATATCATGGGAATTGAATTAGCCAAACAAGGGGGGGGGGAAGTACTCTGTCCCTACCATCGAAGTAATCGAGATTACGACTGAAAAGGGGTTTGCCACATCAAATCCAAGCGGGCCTGTTAGTCCGATGTCCTATGACGACAGCTTCATGAGCGAATCCGACGAAGCCTAACACCGCAGCGCCATGAAAAAAATTCTTAAACCGCTCTTCTGTGCAGCCGCCCTCGTATTGCTGGCCGGCTGCAACAAGTTCGACGAGGCGAATGCCACTCCGGAAACCAGCAACGGTTCGCTTATTAAAGTCTATGCCAATGTCGCCGAAAACGACGGCACCCGCGCCAACATCAATGTCGGCGAAAGCGTCTTCACGGCCGAATGGGAAGCCGGCGACGCCCTGGGCATCCTGCCTGTCAAAACCGGCGGCACGGCACCGGCCACGGCTGCCAAATTCGACTACAACACAACCTCGGCCGCATTCGAAGGTTCGCTCAACGATTTCGCAGCGGGCGGCGGCAATTACTATGCCTTCTTCCCCCACGCGAAGGTCACCGGCACCACGGCCAACCTCCCGTTCGGGAACCTGCGCACGCAGGCGGGCAACGATTTCAACAGCGCCTACGACGCGCTGGTCGCCACCCCCAGGGCATACACCGATGACGACGAGGCGGGCAAGGCCGACTGCAAAGACGTCACCTTCACGCTGCACCGCCTTACGTCGATCCTCAATTTCTCCATCGCCACGCCGGCCGACAAGGTGAAATACCTGCTGCTGACCGCCGGCGGGGAAACCCAGAAGCTTTCGGCCTCGAGCCTCGATTTCGCCCTCAAAAACGGGGGTGCCGAGACAGTTGCCAGCCTCAGCACAACCGACCAGTCGAACGTCATCGCATTGCAATACACGCCCGATGCGGCGGGGCGGCGACCACGTCGAAGCCTTCTTCAACGTCCCGGCTGACCTCTACCCCACGCTGACGCTCGACGTAATCGACTCCGACAACCAGATGGCCACGGTCACGGTCAACCGCACCGAAGCCTTCGAAGCCGGAACGCTCTATAAGAAAGCGGTCGACGCCCCGCAGTTCGCCCCCATCGCCGCTCCGTCGCTCGTATGGCCGAATCAGGATATGAACGAACCGCACGACATTACTAAATGCGGCACCGATTATGAGGCCAATATCCAGATTACCGTCCCTGGAGGTATCGCAGGGCTTATGGTAAATATCACGTCGGAAGTATTGAACGAAATGGAACTTAAAGAACTCGATCTTTTCAGTACTGATTTAGGGCTTCCTGGGATGACCAGCGGCGTTGCTATTCAGTATCAGAAATCTACAACATTCGATATCACGACACTTGTACCTTTGATCGCCTCACTCAAGGCCGCCCCTGGCAGCGAACATATTTTCGAGGTAGTGGTAACCGATTTGGCCGGACAGCAAACGACTCAAAGATTGACATTTTATATGCCGTCCCTAATTACCTATAACGAGGATGCAGATCTTTGGCTGAACACTGCGTCATTCACACTCAAGAATATTCCCGCCGAGGCGACATCTGTCAGCGTACAATATAAAAAATCGACAGAGACTGCATGGCAGACCGCCGAAATTACCGAAAACAATACAAAAGCGGAAATAAAACCCGACTGGGGCACGCAATTTACGGCGGCGGATTGGACTACTCCCAACTCTGTACAACCGTTTTGGCGCATTACAGAAGGAACCGGTGTTTTCGCAAACAACACATACGATTACAAACTGACCGTAGACGGAACGGAATATACTGGGCAATTTACTACGAAAACAGGAGATATCATTCCGTATGGAGATATGGAAGATAGTTCATTACCTTGTTTCAACACTTCAGAAACCTCCACATTTTGGGGAAGTGGCAATAACGACCAAACTCCAACCTTATGTACACAAGGAAGAGAAGGGGAAAATCATTATGCCATTTTACAGTCAATAAGTAAGTTTGTTTTGGCCGCTGGTAATTTATTTTCCGGAACATTTAAATACACAAGTGCTGGTTTAGGTGGAACTGGAGCTGTTAATTTCGGACAAAAATACTTTTTTGAAACCCGTCCAACTGCTCTTCAAGTAAAATACCGTGCAAAGGTAGAACCAGTTGACCTGAATATATTAAAGGGTCCATTGGAAAAAGACACCCAAGATAAAGCACGTATTTTTGTTGCGATTGTCGATTGGACGACACAGCACACGGTTTCATCTACATATGTTCTCTTTGGATCAAACAATGGCTGTGTTGGGGCATGGGATCCAGAAACTACAAAAAATCCCGGGGAAGGACAGATTATCGGTTATGGCTCACTTTGGCTCACCGAAACGACTTCTGCCTCAGATTGGCAAAATGCCAAAATCCAGATCCAGTGGTACGACCAAACTACCAAACCAGCAGATGGGAATTATTCGCTTGTAATTTCATGTGCCGCAAATGCCTATGGAGATTATATGAACGGGTGTTCAAAAAATTATCTTCACATAGATGATATTCAGTGGGTTTACTAATTTCCCATCAATAATAATCCCGAAGGTCTCCCAGAGGCCTTTATCCCCGACCTCCCTGCAATT
>OHCC01000947.1_pt1 | contig 15279 bp, 7 predicted proteins | sample 1577521 | NCBI WGS metagenome assembly OHCC01 (sample SAMEA3879533, study PRJEB24766) | human gut metagenome | biome: human-associated habitat; feature: feces | place: USA | collected 1985/1987
CTCCGTACACCATTCTTTGATAGAACCGAATTGAATACCAGAAGGATCGGCAGCAAATACATATCCATGAATCTCTGTCAATTTACCATCATAGTCACTGATATTGTCACCTTCTCCTGCCCCCACATGGAAAATAATTCCCGAACAGTCATTCTTATTTCCGATCAGATATTCGGAATAGGTATTATCTTTAAAATAAAAATCAAGGACATTAGGAGCCTTATTTTTCAGTTTCAAATTAGTATCCGAGTCAATGCCAGTCAAGGAGCAGCAAAAATAGCCTTCTTTCTCTGTCACTTTCAAATCCTCAGAAACAGCCCCTTCCACAACGAATGCTCCTCGACTACAAGGTTTCTTATCAACTGCAATTTTATACTTTACAGTGCACGCAGTCCCTACCCGATAGCACCCTTCGTCGAGAGATAAGACATTTCCCGCCTCATCGGACACTGTAATATCAGTGTAGCAATCATCCTGTTCGATAGATAGTTCCCACAAGACTTTTACTTGCCCCAAGTCATAGACATGATTAGAGAGTGTTGTTTCTTTGAAATCAGATAAATTTTTCGTCAGCTCCGTACCATTACTCATTCCTAACGTCAAAGTCACACCTTGTGAAAAGGTGACAGGAAGGATTACAATATTGTATACTCCTTTTTCCAATACTGTACCGTTGTTCTCAAGCGTAACCGTGCTTTTGCCATCAGTGACATTCTGCACCAACGGTTCATCGCCATCATTCCACCCGACAGTAAATTTACCTGCCAGTACTTCATTATTGTTACCTTTCAATGTGACAGACTTTATCCCAGCTTCTTTCAACTCAAATCTCAACAATGCGCATACATTCCTGAAAATAAAAGATTTCTTCTCCAAAGTCGTTCGGGATACCATAACACTAAGGTCTGTATCAAATCCATCCGCTACCGGTTTTTGAATATTCGGGAGCACGGTTGTGACATTCTTTCCATTCAGAGCGACATCCGCGTTGTATGGATACAGCGAGTAATATTCGGCAACTTCGTCCGCTTTTCCTGTGAAGGTCACCGCTTCACCGCCCGAAGCGGTCATATATTCCTTGTTTTCATTTCCGTATAATACACTGATTCGGTCGCCTGCCACCCATTCTACCTTTGTACCATTTGTCAGTGTGGTCCTAGAGAGATTATTACCATTTTCAATGCCGTTCAAAGTAGCAGAAAAAGAAACTTCACCGGGAAGACTAGTATTATTCTCGATCTCCTTATTTGTTTCATCCGAGCAGGAAGCTGTCGCCATGGATACCATGGCGAACAGCAAATATTTCATATAGTTCTTCATCGTTAATTATTGCTAATAGGTTTCCAATTGAAGTTTTCCGCACCACCTTTCAATACAGCTGTATATCTACCTGTCAGGTCCTTGAACTCTGTCTTTGTCATATCCAAATCTGTTTTGGAGATAACAAAATCCCAGGCGCAAACCAAGTTCGGATCGGTAGGATCAATAGTGCAATTCCCTTCCGCCGATGCCCTTATTTCATCCGCAGTACGCGCTTTCTTCCAAATACGCATATATTTAATTGAACCTGAAAAATACTCCATACGGGTCCCGTCCGCTCTCAAACGGCAGAAAGCAGTCATAGGTATCTGCGCCTGATGATACGAATCGGCTGTATATGCCCAATGACGAACATCTTGTCCAAGACGGATAGAACCACCTTTTTTCTCACCGTTGTAGAACATCCTGAAACGTTCATCCTGATCTTCACCCGGTACTCCATCCTCATCATATACAATAGCATAATGCATCCATGTCTGGTATCCCATCAAAGGAGAAGCATAAGAAGGTTCCCAAAGTTCAACTTTCCCATCTTTGTCATAGGCAATTGTTGCCCGGATCAAATCATCATCTCCACCGGTATGGAAACGGGAATAAATACGCCATCCACCCCAAGAATTATCGTTACATGCTGCAAGATAAGTACTGTTATCTTCGTATTGTTTAGTACAATATTCATCGATTTTTACCCACAATTCAATGGTCAATGCAGCATGTTGCTTGTTACCAAAATCTGCAAATTCCTTATGATAACCAAAATCAATGTATCCACCATTGTTGCCGTTTACTACAAGATTGTAGAAGGTTTCAGTTTCAATTTGTGTTTCACGGAACGAATTAATCTCCCCATCCGCCTTTTGAATAACCTCTTCTACCATGACATTCGTCAATGTGATGCTTCCTGAAGATACTTGATTAATCAAAGTCGTCAATTCTTGAATAGCAGTATCCAATATAGATTTGCTACTTTCAGGATAAGTTCCTGGTTCCGTACCATAAACAGAGGTTTCCAATATATTTTGCAGTTCGGAGAGCTTGTTCTTCAATTGCTGTAAATTTCTCTGTTCTTCAGAAACATCGAGGATAACGGAGCCTTTAAACTTCTTCATGGCTTCTTCCGCTTTTTCGACAAGGGTGTCTACAGTTTGCTGGTTGGTAGTTTCCCCGTTGTTCAGGCGACTGACGAAATCATCAATTTCGGCTATGGTCGTTTCAAGAATCGCTTTACTCTTTTCAGGATAAGTACCCGGTTCTGTGCCGTAAGTAGAGTTTTTTAATAGATAATCCACGACATTCCGTTCTTCAGTCAGTTGGGTGATATACCGCTCGCGATTGTTATTTTCATCATCGTCCGAACATCCTGAAAACAGCATGCAAGAAACCATACATAGACAACCCAACAAGATTACCCATCCATTCATTCCGATTTGATTCAATACTTTTCTCATTTTATTTTTCATTTTAAAGGTTAAACATCAGCACTCCAACCTGGATTCTGAACCAGTTCTTTATCAATATCAATGTCACCTTGCGGAATTGGGAAAAAATACATTTTCTTCTCAAATATTCTATTTTCAAACCAGGTACGTTTATAAAAGTCATTACCGTTTCCATTCACATACATACCATAAAGTGGCATATTCTCCGTATCTTCGGCAATACCCCAACGACGAACATCAAAATAACGGCTGCTTTCGAAAGCTAGTTCTACTCTCCTCTCCGCTCTAATTGCCTCCCGCATTTCATTTTGGGTAGATGGAACAGGTAACTGTCCGACTTTAGATCCGTAAGTAGGAATTCCTGCTCTTTCACGAATCAGATTCAAATAAGTCAAAATATCAGCATGGGTAGGTTCACATTCATTAAGTGCCTCTACATAATTAAGATAGACTTGAGCTAAACGTAACATAATACAAATCTGTTTCCCCGTATTCCAAGCCCCCAAAGGCGCATTCTTCCTTACACAATAACCTGTCGGCGGGCATTCTCCACCATGTAATCCCGAATTTCCGTCGTAACTAAAGTCGGAATAGAAAGCGCCTTCTTCTGTATTTAGCCATTTCTGACCGGAGAAAGTTATATTTACATAAAAACGAGGTTCACGTCCCACCCAAGCTTTCAGTACTCCATTGGGAGCCAATATGGTTCCTGTTTCATCTACATAGCTTTCAGAAGAGAAACCACTATCCTCATAACCTGTATTAGGATTGAGAACAGGTGTTTTACCATTGTCAGTATATCCACTAATAGGTAATTTACCATTCGCCATGAAAAAAGCATCCACCATCTGTTGGGAAGCGCCCAATCCGCCAGATGCTCGGTAACCACTGCCTACGGCCCCGGTATGTCTCGGAGTACGGTCATATTGCATCAATGAATAATCAGTGTTAATGCGGTAGAATATCATTTCCGTATTAGTGAAATCTTCTCCTCTCACAGCATCACGACAAGACAAATAGGCATTTAATACACCGTTTGTATAAACTTTGGTTAAATCATAATTTCCCGGAACGAACCTATCAATGAATGCTTTGGAAGCTGTAGCAGCCCTTCTCCATTTCGCTTTCACCGCTTCATCCGAGATGTCTTCAGGAAAAAGTTTCTTTCCATCTTTATTCCGTAGCTGGGCAACAAAGGAATTTTTTCCGTTATATAGGTCACTTGCAGCATATTGTAACACTTCTGCTTTAAAAGCCATCACAATGCTGTTGTCTATTCTTCCACAATTGTAAGTAAGCGATTTCTCTGGCAGACAACCGCTATCTAATACTTTATCAAATTCAGAAACAATATATTCCACACATTCCTCTACGCTGTTTCTAGGTAACTGTACTTTTTCTAAAGGAGCATCCATACTGATTGGATCATCAGACAAGATTGGTATCGGTCCATAGATACGTAGTAAGTAGAAGTAATACATAGCACGCAACGCACGGGCTTCTTCAATCCATTGCGCCAACAGATTTTGTTCCATATCCTTACATTGGGGAGCACCCTGTATAAAACGTCCTGCAGCACTAATTCCTGCATAATATTTTTCCCAATAGGATGAAACTATAGACGATTTCGGAGTAATGGTATTGTTATTGACTAAATGTGATGGCACAAAATCCCAATAGTATTCAGCTTCATCACACCCAGCAGTCCATATGCCAGGAGTAGTATGCCTTCCATCCGCCGCCAAACGTTGGGCAAATTCATCTGGCAGATAGACATATACAGTAGCTAAAGCCTTCTCTGTAGAGGCTTTTGACTCAAACAAGTCATTATAAGTCAAACGGTCTGTCGGCATTTGATCAAAAAAATCCGAACATGAGGTCTGACACACCAACATGATTGACAAACTTAATAAAGTAATATATTTCCTTTTCATATTCTTAGAAATTAAAGTTGATACCAATGGAATAAGTAGAAATATTAGGATAGGAAGTACCATTATTGGTATTCAATTCCGGGTCCCATAACTTAAACTTACTAATCGTAAACAGATTTGTACCCATCGCATAGATAGAAGCACCTTTCAATAAGACAGCGTTTGTCCATCTTTTGGGGAGATGCCAAGTGATCTGTAAGGATTTCAGACGTAAGAAGCTAACATCTCTTTGCCACCAAGTACTTGTCTTAAAATTATTTTCATTTTTATCCGAACCATAGGCAAGACGAGGATAGAAAACATCCTGTCGCGGGTTGTTCTCCGTCCAACGATCTTTGATATTAGCATAAAGGTTACCTTCACCACCCGAACCGGAGAAAGGCTGTATTCCAAGTCCATTCAAACATCTGTCTGCTTGCGCCACTCCCTGAAAAAGGGTACTAATGGCAAAGTTTTTATATTGAAGATTAAAACCAAATCCATAGACAATAGAAGGTACGTCACCACGTCCTATCTTTGTCTCGTCATAAACATCAATTTGTCCGTCTCCATTCAAATCACGGTATTTGATGTCTCCTGCATAGATTGTACCAAATTGTTTTGGAAAAGGTCGAGCTGTATTCTCTTTTTCCACAGCAGGCAATGCTTCCCATGCGTTGATTTGGTCAACTTCTTCTTGTGTATAAAGTCCGTCAGCTATCAATCCCCAACGTGACAAAGTACTGTGCCCTCTCTTATCCATCCACGGATATTGCTGGGTAGGCTGATCATTCTCTATCACTTCATTCTTGGCATAAGTAAAGTTACCACGAAGAGAGAGTGCCCAGTTCTTATTGAACTGTTTATTATATTCGAGATCAATTTCTATACCTTTATTATCTACAACTCCGAGATTACCAACAGGGGTAGAAGTGATTCCGATAAAACCAGGTACTGCTCCACGATCAAGAAAAATACCGGTACGATGTTCTTTGTATAAATCAAGAACCAATGAAAGGTCATCATTCAGGAATTTAAGGTCAAAACCTAAGTCCTGCTTGTGTGATTTTTCCCAAGTCACTTTTACAGCTTCGTTTTTCACCTTATAACCATCCACTTTACGTCGGTCAGTACCAAAAGTATAGCCGTATCCACTATCGTATTGAAGTGCTTCCATATACAAGAAACGGTTAGGTGTTGCTTGATTACCAATCATACCATTGGTGTAACGGACCTTAAAGAAAGAAATGACGGATTGCAAAGGTTTCCAAAATTTCTCATTGGAGAGTACCCACCCCACTCCGAAGGCAGGGAAAACTCCATAACGGTTAGACGGATCAAAGTTTTCGGAGCCGTTGATACCGATATTAAATTCCGCGAAGTAGCGATCATCCCATGAATAAGTGGCACGTCCGGCAAAACCACGGGAACGATAAGGAAGTCCGGCTATCAGATCAATGCCCTCGGTTGTTATAACTTTGTCTTCCTGATTAAACAAAAACAGCCCGCCTACGCGATGTCTTCCAAATGTACGGGAGTAATTCAGTGAGGCTTCTAAGTAATATTTCCTGTTACCAGAACTTTCAACAGCAAAATCCAACGTCTTTGATCCTTCATAAGTTTGCGATAAAATGGGAAATCCGTATTTGTCGTAAGGATTATTTTTATCCACCCAATAATAGGTAGATTCTGTCTTCTTTTGTTTCACAGTACGTGAATTATAAGTATCAAAAGCAAACATACCTGTCAAACTCAATCCTTTCGTGATAAATCCCAAATCTTGGGTTAAACGGAGATTTGAGTAAATTTGACTATCGGTAACAGTTCGAAATCCTCTTTTCGTAGCACCGACATAGGGGTTGTTAAATCCACTATTAGGCTGATTGTAAGGGATATAATCTTTTCCGTTAACATAGAACATGACAGGATAATCTACAGGTGAAGTAGTCATAGCTACGCGGAATATATCAGAAGTAGATTCGTAAGGCTTCCTACCTTCGCCCAAATAACCTGACGCACCTATATCCAATTTAGTAGTCGGAGTAACATTAATATTCAAGTTAGTAGTGAAGTTATAACGAGTATATCCAATCTTAGAATCATAAGATTCATTGGGATCTGTCTTTATCAACCCTTTTTCGTTATAGTAGCTTGCTGATGCATAGTAGTTCACATTTTGTCCACCACCTCTTACGTTAATGTTGGCACGGCGGTTGTGTCCAAAATCATCAAAGACTTCGTTCATCCAATCTACATTAGGATAAAGCACAGGATCAGTTCCCAAACGAGTATTTATAACCTCAGCTTCAGAGTAAATGGGCTCGGATCCACGATTTCTGCGAGCTTCGTTCACGGCTTCCATGTAAGAGGCTCCATCAGCCAATTTTGGAATTTTAGTAAGCCGTGTGACACTTTCATAATAGTCTACGCTGACAGAAGGTTTTCCAGCAATACCAGGTTTTGTCTTGATTAGGATTACTCCGTTAGCTCCCCGTACTCCGTAAACAGCAGTGGCTGAAGCATCTTTCAGAATGGTGAAAGATTCAATATCTTCCGGGTCTATGTTATTAAAAGAACGTTCTACCCCATCAACCAAGACTAAGGGAGAAGAACTTCCCATCGTAGAAATACCACGTATCCAAATATCGGCATTATCTTTACCTGGTTCACCTGAACGTTGTACGGCTACTACTCCGGCAAGACGTCCTGCCAATGAAGTGCTCAAGCTAGCAGTAGGCTGCTTAATATCACCTAGTTTCAGATTGGATTGCGAACCAATAGTACTGATACGACGCTGGCTACCGTAACCCACTACTACCACTTCTTCAAGTTCCGATTTTGATTCTTTCAGTGTTACGTCTATTACTGTGTTAGAACCAACAATTACCTCCTGGCTATCAAAACCAATATAAGAAAATTTCAGTGTCGAGCGACTATTCTTTACTGTTAATGAGTAGGTTCCTTCGATTCCAGTCAATGTACCGTTCTGTGTCCCCACTTCCATAATATTAACTCCTACCAAAAGCTCTCCTTTTTCATCGACTACACGACCTGTTATCTTTTTGGAAGATTGTGCAAATGTCATGATACACAGGTGAATAAGTATGAATGCAAACGCTAATCTTGTATTTTTCATATTTTCTTTAATTACAATAGTTCTACACTCTCTATTTCTGAATAAGCGGAAGATTGACCGCAATGGATACCGCTGTAGAAGTTCCCCAAGGATCATTACTGTAGCGCACATCCTTATCGCTTGCTTTATACACAAAGTTTTCGGCAGACTTTTCTTCCCACACTGTCCATATGATACCTTTTGAATTTCGGTTATTATAGGCTTGCAGAGCACTTGCTTCCATCCACGGAAGATATTGAGTATCGTCCATTATGTTAATGTACGAACGCAGATATCTCATCAATATTCCTTTAAATCCACGACGGTCATTGTCCGAACGTTCGTCCGGTGCATTCAATATTCCATTATCATCGCTGAAATGTTCTATAGTATAACGGGCTGTCATCTGTGCATTAGTTTTGTACAATGCATCTTTATAGTGTTGATACAGCATGAGGGAAGCACCTAGAAAAGTTCCCTGATTGTAGGTTGAAGCCCATTTCCAAGGAGAAAGACTAGTGAGTGTTACGCAGTCGTACACCATACCAGTAGAAGATTCATAAAGATAGATTGACTGTTTTTCATACAAGTTTTTCGCCTTTTCATAATAGTTTTCATCTCCCGTAGCCTGTGCGAGATAACAAGATGCAACCATTGCCGGACAATTAATGCAAGAATTGGTTTTATCACGTTCGGCTTCTTTTTCACACCAACGCAGTACACCTTCGGGCAGCATTAAGGCTCTTGCATACATTTGATCGAAATTTTCCTTGGCTACATCAAGATATTCTTGCGTTCCAAACAGCAGATAGGCCCGTACACAAGCAATTACCATCCAAGTAATATCATCATTGAAGGGATTATATAACCAGTTCTTCTGGTTCTCGTCTACAAAATTGATGTACAGTTGGTGAAACATTTCTTTATATGAAGGATCTTGAGTAGTTTCATAGGCATCCAACACAATTTCAAACATTTCGGCGTCCTGCCATTGGTGGCTGGCGTTGTTCAACCGTTCAGCATCACTCAAGGTATAGCCCGCATTATTTTGCGACTTTTTATAGTATTGTGCTTTCCAGGAACGAACTATTTCGTCACGCATCACCGAAGTAAATTTATTGGGCGCTTCCTGCACTCTTTCCAATTTCCATATCTGCTTATCAGCTTGGTCACCGGTTCTTTTGATATAGGACTGTATATTTGTACCATCCTCACCGCCTCCTATTTCCAAATAGAGCCTTTCACCACTAGCAAGGGAAGAAGGACTTATGTAATAGCAATCCAGTCCGACTTGCTCCGCTTTGGTTATTGTCCATTTATAAGTATAATCATTTTCTTTCCCATATTGGCGCAAGCGCGCACCCAAGGAAACAGGTGATTGTATGTGTACAGACTTACCCGTGTATACGTTCGTCAAATAAAAATACACTCCAGTAGGATCTTTGGTTAGACGCCAACGTTGGGCATTCACTTTCGTATCAGTCCAAGCCACAATTTCTGTTCCCTCATCAAAAGAAGCGTTCCGAACGAACATACTTCTAGTTTCATCGGAATAAGGAGATATTTTATAAACAGCTCCTGAAATAAGATCTGACGCCTGCGCTTCCTCTACTAGAGAAGATACTTCGCTAGCTGAGCATCCGGCCAACATAGTCATGGCACTTAAAGCCCACAATGTGATTTTCTTCATTATTCATTCTATTAAAGTTAAACATATCTGTTTTTTTAAATCAGTGAGAAGTGGAAGCCAGAGGTTCGGCAGAAGGTGGGGCTGCCTCCAATGCAGCTCCCCATAACCTGTTTGCCTTGTTACCCATTACTAATTCTAACTTTCCACCTTTCATTATATCTTTATGTTCGAACCACGGTTTATTCCATGGTTTACCGTTAAGCATTGCAGACTGAATGTATTTGTTCTCGTCCGAACAGTTTTCAGCTATGATTTCAAAGGTTTTCCCATTACCTAATGCTATCCTTACATGATTAAATAATGGAGAACCTATATTATAGGTTGGAGAGCCTGGAGTGACTGGATAAAAACCCATTGCTGAAAATACGACAAATGCACTCATTCCACCACCATCTTCATCACCTGGTACTCCCATCAAGTCGTTACGGAACCATTGCTTCATTAAAGAACGGATTCTTTTTTGAGTCATCCAAGGTTGACCAGCATAATTATAAAGATAGGGAATATGCAGGCAAGGTTCGTTTGCCATTGAGAATTGCCCTACGTTTCCCGTATGATCCGGGAGATGAGAATAGAAAGAAAATTTAGCTTCGCCTATTGGTTCTCTAAAAGTCTGATTCAGGTTATCTATAAATTTCTCGCGTCCACCCATCAGCGCGATCAAATCTGCCGGGTTGTGCTGTACATCCCAACGATAGATCCAGCCATTATTTTCTCCATAATAGTCACGTGCTCCCATACCACCGGAAAAACGGTAGTCAAAAGGGTAAATAAAGTCTCCTTTGTTGTCGCGAGGGTGGAAAAATCCAGTTTCGGCATTATATACATTGCGGTAGGAATAGGCAATTTTCATAAATTGTTCGTATTCGCCATTGTATCCGAATGTATGTGCTATTTGTGCCAGACACCAATTATCGTAACAATTACCAAGCATGACAGAGATAGCTTGGCGACGTTCGAAGCCATGTACACCTAAACATGTTTCTTCTTCACCCGGGTGGAGTGCAGGAAAATATCCGTATTGCTGATAGAAAGAATCGAGCTCTGTTAACGGCCCTTTCTGCCAAGGTAACAGGGTTTTCTCTGTAATAGCACCCTTACATGCTTTGTATGCTTGTTCTAAATCAATGTCTGTGATTCCCTTGCAGTAAGCATCCCATATAGTAGCTACTGCATGATTTCCATTCATACGATGGCTGTCACCCGTTATTTCGGGGAAGGTGGGCATCCATCCGTTGGGCGATTGCTGTGCCATACGGATAAAAGAACTGACCATCGCACGTTCTTTTTCCGGTTCGATCAGAATCCGTAAAGGATGTACAGCACGATATGTATCCCAAATCCAGTCATCTGTATAAAAAGGAATTCCACCATCCATATGTATTTGATTGTCAAAAGCGCTGTAATAAGATCCGTCTTCGGATATGTTAATCATTCGTTCGTAAGTTCGATACAGCGAAGTGTAGAATATTACTTTTTGATCATCTGTCCCACCTTTTATTTCTATTTTTCCCAAAGTTTCGTTCCATATCTTCCGTCCGGTTTCTGCCACCTTATCTATATCGTACGTGTGGATTTCACGGCGCAGATTTTTCTTTGCTTGTTCTATACTGATAAATGAAATTCCGTATCGAAGAGTGATCTTTTTACAAGAACCGTAATCAAAGACCATAGCTGCATTTTCTCCGTCTACCCGTTGGCAAGCAGAATTCATTATTCCATTTTGCAAACCACCTTTGGAAATCACTTCACAGTCTGACTCCATAAAAAGATAGATTGTTGTTTTATCATCCAAATACTGACAACCACCTATTCCTTCATTATCTACGAATAAATAACCGTTCCGTGTGTTCAGTATAATCTGGCTATTGGCTGCTCCTTCATAAGTAAAAGTATAAATACCGGACTGATAAGAAGGAGCAAAATCAACCAAAATATTATTTTCATCGAGGTAAACCTGATAATGATAGGGAGATATTTTCTCTCTGTCGTAAGAATAGTCCTGCACGGAAGAAATTCCTTCATTCAGTCCGCAAACAGGACTCAAGTTGAATGCCGAAGCTCCACGATGACTTGTCACTGCAATTGGAAGTCCATGACACAAATCGGAAGTGAAATCTTTCCGTTCAGGATATACACGCAACATTCCATTAGGCAAGTGAACTGTCGGATAAGTGGGAAACAATAAATGACTGATATTTCCCATATAGGGATTTACATAGTCAACCGGAGTTTCCAGTTGTGCTTTACTTTGTACCGCGTTACATGCACCCAACATGGTGGCTAAAGCTGCGGATGCCAATAGATGTGCTAATTTCATAATATACTATTTTGATTATTTCCTGAAGCAAAAATAGGATTATAGGGTTTATGTTTCACTTAAAATCGAATTAATAGCAGATTAAATATGCGAATTAATAGTGAATTACATCTTTTTTAACATCATTGTTTGCACATCAGGTATTTCGAGTCTGTATCTCTTATATTCAAACAGAACTGCCGGACATCAAATATGGAAACAATGAAACACTTATCCTTATCCTGCCAAAGCCGTAACCTTATCACCTCGACCCCGTAATGAAAGACTGCACAAGATGCCATCTTGTGTTGCATGAGATGCCATCTTGTGCAACATAAGATGCCATCTTGTGCAGCATCACAACTAGCCTTGAAGTAAAGAGGGAGTAATGAAGCAGACAACAAGGAGTAATATAGCTTTGCTTCTACATTACTTAGTCTGTTTCACTACCTGTATTGTGCCATCAGGATTGTAATACAGTTTATCTACACATATAGAACGGAGATTTCCACGTCCTGAAATAGAACAGTTATGATAGAGAGCATACCACTCCCCTTTATACTCAACAATAGAGCCGTGACTGGTATCACATCCCGTAGGTTCCAAATAAACGCCCTGATACTTCCACGGTCCCATAGGCGAATCACTGGTGGCATAGTTCAAACGATTAGCTCCTTTATTGTTCTCGGAATGGTTATCGGCATAAGAAAGGTAATAGATACCGTTTCTTTTATGCACCCAGGCAGCTTCATGGAAATCTTTCAAACCTTCCATTGTTTTCAACGGTTCGGCTATCTCCATCATATTATCTTTCAGTTTGGCAGCTACGCAACGACCGCCGCCACCATAGTAAAAGTAAGCCTGACCGTCATCATCTACAAAGACACACGGATCAATCATGGCAAACGCATCGCCCAAGTCTTCGATATAACCCTGTACTTTAAAATCCTTGGCTGGATATTTGCTGGTAGCGACACCTACTTTCCAGGTTTTATTCCAGTCGTCACCACTTGGATGGGGGAAGTAGAAATAATAGATGCCGTTTTTATAGGCACAGTCGGGCGCCCACATAAAACCACCGTCCTTGCGTCCCCAAGGTACTTGTGAGGAGTTCAATATTTCTCCATGATCTTTCCAGTGTACCATATCGTCTGTAGAGAACACATGGTAGCGGTCCATCAGGTCACATCCACGTGGCGGGTCTATATCATGAGATGGGTACACATACAATCGTCCGTCTTCCCACACATGTCCCGAAGGATCGGCAGTATACATGTGTGTGATAAAAGGATTCGGACCTAAAGTCGTTGTTTCAATTTGTTTTTGGCTGCTACACCCCATCAATGTGAATGATAAGGCAGCCAAGGCAGTTAGAACATTTTTCATACGTAAATTATAGTTTTGTATTCAGACGGAACATAATAGCCAGCTATCGTGCCGGCCAAGCATTCTTCAAAGGCACTTCACCGCGAAGCATCTTGCGTGCTTGTCCGGTGAGCCAAAGGTAATGATCGGTAGGCAGATCATCCTCGATTCCTTGGAAGACAATATTCAGTTCACTTGCCTTCTTACACCAGCCTCCACCAAGCGTGCTTTCGTCCACGGCAGTTGCACCACGGCCATAACCGCCGGTCTTTTGGTTATACCACACATAGTAATCCTTTTCAGGAACATTACTCGGAACATCCTTCTTGTTCAGGCATTTGTAGATAGCAGTACCTTCGTCTATTTCATCGAACATTGCGACGTAAATCATCTCTGCTCCCAGCTTGATTCCACCATAAATCTGTTCCCAGAAGAACTTTCCGCCCAAACGAGCCACCACCCCATTATTCGGGTGCATATTCAAGTCAGCGCCACCAGGGAAACAGTGAGGAGCATAGTGTACCCCATTCTCCTTACACCATTTAATGTCCGCATCAATCTTTGGTTTACGATCATTGTTATAGTCGGCTATCGAACCATATCGGCCTACAAACCAAGGGAAGATAATGTTAGCACTCTTAACTACCTCTGTGTATTTGGCACGTGGCCATTTGGTGGAGTTATGTGTACGCCAATCGTCTTTCACACCCAACATAATACTCCAGCCCTGAGCCTTCAACGCTGTTATCAGGCTGGCAATGTTGTCTGCATTGAAAGGCTTCTCATCGAAACCCACTCCCCAAAGGGCAAGCAACGGTTTACCTTCTTCATAAAGGTAGAACTTCTGCTGGTTGCGATCTTTCAGATTATACAAATCCATAATTGCCTGTGCATCTGCCAGCAACGCGCTTTCATCACGGTTATTCTCCATATATCCACCCAAGTCGTACATCACACTGATAGCACGTTGGTACTGGTTACTTCCTTTCATCGCATGTTTCAACACCATGTCAAAGTGATCTTTACCATCAGGATTATTGATTACCTCGCCCACAAAACGTTGCATAAAGACACCATCGACGCCATATTGCTGCATCCACTTGAAGTGAAGCAATACACTTGATTCATCATATGCGCTATACACTTGTGCCGCCTCTCCGTTGGGTAAAGTGAACTTGGCGGAACGACCGGCAGGACCATCAACACCCGGCGTATATTTCTTGGTATATTCAGACATATCGGGCCACATATCAATGGAGTTCTGTAAAACGCCCGGTTTGAACACTTCACTTTCACGGTAGTGATACCAGGCTGTATTTTCTGCATTGCTATGACTGCATCCATCACCCGGTGCTCCGAACCATCCCTGATAACCCGCCATAACCAATCCACGGTAGGTATCAAACGGCTTGCCGTCTTCATGGAGGGTAAACTCAGGCTTATTATAAACATCCTCAGGAGTCGGTTTGTCCGGTTTATCGGGCTCTATAGCTGGAGGAATAACGTCATCGTCGCCACTACCACAAGAAACTGTACATGCGAAAAGAGCACACAACAGTAAGTTATATATATTCTTTTGTTTCATTTCTCTATTTTATTGGTTAAGAAAAAGGCCGGAAGAATAAACATTAGTCTCCCCTTCCGGCACATTAATTACAATCTTGTTACCTTCAATAAAGCTATTCGTTAGGAACTTCTATCTTTACTATTTCTGTATAATTGAACTTTTCAAATTTATCTTTCACCTTGGCCCCCATACGAACGAAATAGGTATATCCTGGTTTTACAGGCAAATCAACCGTAGTAAATGTTATACTTTTACCATCTTCCGCCTTATCAATCTTGTCCCAATTCTTCATGACATTAATCTTAAATGTACTCGAATTATAATAACTAATACAATTAGAAGCGCCACAGAAGCTGTTGAGACTGAGGAACGGACGAACCTCCATAATCTGAGGAAGTCCTTCTTTCACCGGAGCGTCCAAACGACAAGACATGGTGAGTGTAGTACCCACAAGTTTTGTTTGAAAATCAAACAACTTTAGATAAGGAGTTACCTCGAAATTCTGGGTAGCTTTTTTGCCAATACCTACACGGATAGTATCCGCCGGCCACCAAGACCCTTCCGGCACCAT
>OHCC01000953.1_pt1 | contig 15165 bp, 9 predicted proteins | sample 1577521 | NCBI WGS metagenome assembly OHCC01 (sample SAMEA3879533, study PRJEB24766) | human gut metagenome | biome: human-associated habitat; feature: feces | place: USA | collected 1985/1987
GCGCCCGCAGCCTGCATGGCCTCGGCGTATTCGATCCACGCGTCGCCCGCGCCGGCGCAGTTGATGCTGCCGATGACGGGAATGCCCGTCTTGGCGGCATCGGAAACCAACTCCAGCAACTCCGCCTTATAGGCTTCACCCAGATAGCGTTCGAGGTATTCCCCGGCGTCGCCGTAACCTTCCATACGGTCGAGCGAGGCGGCCTGACGGTAAATCTGCTCCTCGAAAATTGATTTCAGCACCACGGCGCCCGCGCCGTTGCGAACGCACTGCTCGACATTGCCGATCGACGCGGTATAGGGCGAACTGCTGACTACGATGGGACTGGAAAGGTCCAGCCCGAGATATTTCGCTTTCATAGAATAAATCGGTTGCGGTTTATGTTTATACGAACGGAATCTTCACCACTTCGGCCTTCACGGGTTTCTCGCGGATGACCACAGCGATTTCCGTGCCCGGCGTGGCGTTGGGTTACGTCGAGGCGGCCTATGCCAAGCCGGGCACGGAAATCGCCGTCGTTATCCGCGAGAAGCCCCTGCGTGCCGAGGTGGTGAAGATCCCGTTCGTTTAACCTGCCCGGCCGGATTGCACTCCGGCCTGCCCGGTTCGGGAATGTTTTGAAAATTAATGTAATTCTGTGATATGAAAGCAAAATACCTCGGACTCGACCTTTCGAGTCCCGTCGTGGTCAGCAGTTCGCCCTATACGGCGACTGTGGCCAATATCGGACAATGCGTAGCGAACGGCGCGGGCGCTGTCGTCCTGAAATCCATCTTCGAGGAGCAGATCATCCGTCATGCCGCCGCGCTGGACTATCCGTCGCAGGGCATGGGCGATTCGGGTGAATACCTCGAACGTTACCTCGGCGATGCGTATAAGGGTGAGTTTCTCAAACTCGTCTCCGATGCCCGTACGACAGGGGTACCCGTCATCGCCAGCATCAACTGCATCGCGGCGGATGACGGATGGACGGACTACGCCGTGGCCATGGAGGCTGCGGGGGCCGCAGCCCTGGAACTGAACATCTTCCTGCAACCGACCGACCGCCACCGTACGGCGCAGGAGTTGGAGCAGGACTACGCCGATGTCGTGCGCCGCGTGGCGGCTGCCGTGAAGATCCCGGTGTCGGTGAAACTGCCGATGCGCCTGACCAATGTGCTTGCCGTCGCCGATTCTCTGCTGGCGCGCGGGGCGCGGGGTGTGGTGTTGTTCAACCGCTTCTTCGAACCCGATATCGACGTGGAGCGCATGGCGTTCGTCAACGGCAACCCGTTCAGCGAACCTGCGGAATTGCGCAATGTCCTGCGCAGCGTGGCGCTTTGCTCTACGGCCCTGCCGCAGCTCGATGTCGCCGTATCGACGGGCGTGCACGACGGCGAGGCTGCCGTCAAGGCATTGTTGTGCGGTGCCAATGCGGTGCAGGTCTGCTCGGCGATCCACGAGAAGGGCTTCGGGGTCATTGCCGACATCAACCGGTTCATCGAACAGTGGGCTGAGCGCCACGGTTTCGAGTCGCTGGGCGAGTTCCGCGGCAGGATGGATTACGGCAACGCCGAAAGCGACGTGTACCAGCGCGTGCAGTATATGAAATATTTTCCGCACGATGCCGAATAACCTTTGCGGGCAGCCGCATGTAAAATATTCCCCGGAGATCTGCTGAGGTCTTCGGGGAATATTGTGTTTGAAGGGATCCGCCGGTATGGGTCTCTTCCTTTCTCTCTTCGTTTTGCCTTGCTGTGTGCCGTTACAGGTGGGGTTTCGTACCCGATGCCTGCTGTTTCCGGAATCGTAATACGGTATTCCCTCCCCGGGGATCAGCTCCGGTATACCTCTTCGTAAATCCGCCCGAAGGCTTCGCGCAGCCGTGCCGTGTCGTGAATCAGCGCACGCAGTTCCGCCAGTTTGCGGGCGTTGTCCGATTCCGGTATCCAGAGCCTCAGGTAGCCGCCTTCGGCATATTTTCGTTGCAGGTGTTCCACGCAACGGTCGAACTGCCCTTCGCGGCTGAGCGCAGGGTAGTGCGCCGTGCCGTATTGTATCGTGCGGCGGATTACGGTTTCGGGGTCGAGGCAGCGGTCTGCCTCGGCTACGATCCGTCCGTAAATCGTGCGCGGGGCGTGGTCGGACGAGGCCCGGTGGTCTTCGATGGCGTCGCGCATCACGGCCATCTGTTCCTCTGTGAACCGCTGCCGCATAAAAGAGTCCCCGAGCAGGATTTCTCCCGAGCGGATATGGTGCGACTCCCGTCCGTATGCCAGCCCCGTGTCGTGGTAGGCTGCGATCGCGTAGACCATGTCGGCATCCACCTCGTAATGCCCGGCAAGCACGAGGCTCTGCGCAATGACCGTGCGTACGTGGTCGGTGCGGTGTGCCGCATCGAACGCCCCGTAGCGGGGAATGATCTCGGCCTCGATGTAGGCCTTCAGTTCTTCGGATGGTTTCATAGGTGCAAAAGTAATATATTTATCCGGATAGCTCGTTTGACCGGGGGATACTGTAAAAAGAAACGGCCGACTGTTTCTGTCGACCGTTTCTTTTCTGTATAAGGATGCTATCCTTGTCGGTTTGTGCTGTTATTTGAACGAACGCGTGTGCTTGTAGTCTGCAGCGTACGTATTGTTCATGTAGATATGGAACGTCGCCTTTTTGCCTACGCCTTCCGAGTCGTTCTGCGTTTTCCACGAATCATCCCATTCGCCCAGCTTCGAGTGGTCGAAGCGGTAGATATTGTAGAAATTCGGATACTTTCCGGGGTTGCTGTTCTGATCCCCCCGGCAGTCGTCGCTGTAATACGCCCAACGCTCCTTAAAACCGTCGACATAGGTGCAGATGAAATAGTAGCGGGTGTCCTTTCTTCCGTCTTCATGCGAAACGACCCATGCATAATCGGAAATACTCCATTCGCCCTGCCCCTGATAGGTCATCTCTGCCGTATCGGGTACATCATGTCCGAACCAGGGCTTGTTCCAGAGTTCCACTTTCTCGATTTCGCGCATCTTGTAGGTCATGGCGTTGAAATCCAGGGCGACCCAGTAGATACCGGCTTTCGAAACGGTGTTTGTTACCGGGTTTTCAGCGATGGCGAAGGTCATGTTGCTTGCGTCGAGCTTGTAGTAGCGGCCTTTGTCGTCGGTAATGCTGAAATCACCCGAAGACAATTGCGTGAAGCATTCGAAAATGCTCGCTTCACGGCCGACATTCAGATCGTCACTTCCCTTCGCAACCAAAACGGGCAGGGCTTTGTTCAGGGCGATGGCTTCCTGGTTCTCGGTGGCGGAACCCTGCATGTTGACTGCGAGAGGTACTCCGAGCGAACGCTCCAGCAGGAAGAGGTCGTCATCCGTATTGTTCATATGAACCCAGAACGAAACTTTCTTTCCGTAGCCTTCCCTTTCCTTTTCATTCACTTTCCAAGTGTTATCCCACTGGTTGCTGAATGTATGGCGGAAAATGTTGTAGAACAGCGGATTCTTTTCAGCCTCAGACTTCTCCGAGTCACGGCAGTCGTCTTCGAAATGTCCCCAGAACTCGGACGAGCCGTCGGCATAGGTACAGATGAACTTGTGGCGAGAGTCTGTGTTGCCGCCCTCTTTGACGTTCCATGCGTAGTCCATAATGCCCCATACGCCGTTGCCTTCGTACGTGAGTTCGGCCTTGTTGCCCGGACTGGAAATGAAGAGCTCGACTTTCGAGATTTCCTTGAACTTATAGGTCATATTGGAGAAGTTCACGTAGAGCCAGTAAATGCCGTCGTGCTCGACAGTTACGGCAGTCGTCGCTTCGTTGTCCTTGATGAGTTCCATCCTGTTCTTCTCGGCCAGCCTGAAGTTGCGGTTGAGGTCGTCGGTGATAATCAGTTCGCCTGCAGTCAGCTTCGTAAAGATTTCGTAAGCCCCGGCCTCGCGCTGATCCGTGTACTTGCCTTTCGCCGTGTGGATGACGCTGGCAGCGAACAGGGTGAGCTCCTTCTGTCCCTCGGTGATTCCTCCGGAAATCTTGATCTCCGAAGGCATCGGGTCTACGGAATTGATGCGGGTGAGGGATACCGTGCGTACTCCGGCTTCGCTGCCGTAAATCTCTGAGTTCAGGCCGCACCATGCGCGTACCGTCCATTTGACGGTGGCGGTTTCGCCCAGGTCTGCACCTGCCAGTGTGGCGACCGTATTTAAAGTAGAACTTGCGACCTTGGCCGAGGGTTCGTACCCGTTGTTGTCGCTGGTGAGGACATAAAGCGGCTGGCTGAAGTCCCCGTCTACTTTGTCGAACAGCAGTTCGTAGGTGATATAGCCGTTCTTGCTCGCTTTGGAAACCGCCCATTCGAAGTGGGTGGTGTTGCCGGTCTCCAGCATGATCGTCGCATTATTGCGCGGCAGGTAAAGCTGATCCGCGGGGGTGATATTGCCCGAAGGCGTCGTATCGTCGTCGCTGCAGGCGGCCAGGCCACATGCCATGGCTCCGGCGACCAGCATCATGATAATCTTCTTCATAAATCGGTTGGTTTTGACGGGTTAGAACTTGACATCCTTGATCATCCACATGGATTCGATCGCCTGCGCAGCACTGGTATATGCACCCAGCGAACCGCCTACGTCGCCGTTCATCGACGAGCGGGGCTGGTAGCACTTCACACCGAAGTAAGCCTCGGGCCAGCCTTCCGGCGTCTTGTCGATCGTCGCCCAGTAGTAGGAGGCATGACGATAGAGATAATCGTAGAGCTCCTTGCGGATTTTGCCGTCGAACGAGTCGACTTCCGTGTCGAGGATCATGCGCGTGAACCAGTGGAACATCACGGCGTGGAAGATCGAGTTGTTCTCGTCCGTACCCTCGTCGCGCGATACCATTTCATAGTTGTAAACTTCGTTCATGCGGGTTGAGGTCATCTGGCCGCGGCCCGCCTGGATGGCCTTGCGCAGGTAGCCCGTGTCGCCGGTCAGTTTCCAGATCAGACGGCCGGCTTCCATGCAGGTACCCTGCGTGTAGCTCAGCGGGGTCGAACCCAGCGTGCCGTCGGATGCCATCGCGTCGATGTTCTGATCGAAGCAGGTGCAGGCCTGGTCGATGTATTCCTGGGCAGCCTCTTCGTTGCCTGCTGCGCGGCTGTACTGTGCCAGGGTCGCGGCTGCGATGGCTGCAGGGCCGTTCGTGCACTCGTTGGGCCCCAGATCCGACCATTTCCAAGGCAGCCAGCCGGACTGCGTCAACTCGTGACGGGGCCATACGCACTCGTCCCAGGTCTGTTTGGCTGCATCGTAATAGGTTTGGTTGCCGGTTGCGTCGTACATCTGGAACAAGGCGATAATGATCCAGCAGGTGTCGTCGGTGAAATCGTTGCCGAAACCCGTCGAACCGCGCCAGTTCTGATTGCCTTCGTAGTTGTTGCCGCGCTTATCGTACCATTTCTGGAAATAGCCCTCGATACGGGCTTTCTCCTCGGCATCGGTCGCCTTGATACGGTTGTAGTACTCTACCATGGCAGCCATGGCGTGTGCCTGCTGCCAGTAGTTGTTGGAATTGGCACTACCGGTCGCATTGTATTCCCTGTACGAGAACACGCCTTCGTAGCCATTGCGGTTTTCACTGCAGTAGAAGCGCTCGATGAAAGCCGTGGAGCAGGAGTCCGCAGCCTCAGTCCAATCGATCGTGTAGGGCGCGTACTGGGTGTTCCCCGTTACTTTTTCCGGCTTGGTAAGATCCTCGTATTCTTGTTCCGAGCAGGCGCCCGAGACGGCTGCTGCGGAAAGGGTCAGCATGGCAACAGTCCATCTGAATAGAGATTTTCTCATAATTTATAGGTTGATTTTAATTTTTATTCAATACTGTTTTGTTTCCGGTTCCGTGTCTGAATCCGTGCTTCGAATAGCTTTCCGCGCGTGCCGCCTTGCGTACTGCGCGGCAAAGGTTCCGGGTGGCCCCTCCCCGGAGGGAGGAACCGTCCGGTATCTTGTTGCTATTTGAAGATGTATTCGTGCCAGAATCCGCCTGCCTTGTTGTCTCCGTTCAGGTATAGGTAGCAGTCGAAATCACGGCCGCAATCCGAAACGAGGAAATTATAGGTCTTGTTCCAGTCCTTATCGTTATCGTTGAAAGTATAGATGTACACCCTCAGATAGTCGGTCGTGTAGGAAGATCCCAGCGAGGACGTCGTTCCGAGGAACCATTTGTTGCCGTCGGCAGTCGTCATGTTGAAGCGGTGGCGCGTATCGTTGGAAGAGTTGACGGATATTTCGTTATCGTAGTCGAGCAGCTCCCATACGCCTTTCCCTTTGTAGGTGAGGGTCTTGTAGACGGTCGACATCGAGTTGTCTGCCCACGATGCGGCATAGTATTCGATCATGCTGACCTGAACTGCGGTGTAGGTCATCGCACTGAAGTCGATCTTGATCCAGTAGATGCCGGCCTTCAGCGTGTTGGCGGTCGAAGAGCCGTCGACGATATGCTTGATGCGGCCGTTGCTCTTGAGCGAGTAGTAGCGATCCAGTTCGTCGACTACGGTGAATTCGCCCTCCGAGATTTTCGTGAAGCATTCGTATACACCCGAACCGACTGCTTTGCCGTCGAGGTACGCCGGGATCAGCTTGATGCCTGCGGCATCCTCCACGGCTTCACCCTTCAGCATAACGGCCGTCGGCAGCGGGTCGACCAGGTTGATACGTGAAACGGTGAGCACATTGGCCTGCGTGTAGGTCTGGGCGAACAAACCCTTGCCGGCACGTACCGTCCATTTGAGCTGCCCGGTCTTGGCATTCTCGATTCCCGCCAGGGCAGCCACTTCGTTCAGCTCTTTGGCCGAGATGCTCAGCGAGGCTTTGGAGCCGGTCATCTGGCTGTTCTTAACGGCAAGCGGTGCCGAGAAATCGCCGTCCGCTTTGTCGAACAGCACTTCGTAAGTGATGTATCCGCCGTCTTCGGCAACGGAAGGTGCCCATTCGAAACTGGTATTCAATCCCTGATCCAGATTGACCGATGCATTGTCCGCGGGTGCGTAGAGCTCGTTGCCGGGCTGAATCTTGAAATTCAGATCCTGACCATCCTCCTCACAGGCGGTAAACCCGAGGGTGAGGGCTCCTGCGGCGAACAACATGATATTTTTCAATATGGTTTTCATGTGTTTTTCTTGATTGGTTAGTTAATCTCCTTTACAACTTGGCTGTTACCATCCCGGGTTCTGCGGCAGGTTGGCGTTGATGTCACGCTCCTTCTGCGGAATGGGGAACCAGTATTTCATGTTGTAGGCATTCTGGCACTGGATGTTACTGCCATCGTCGAGGAAGGGGGCACCTGTAGCGCGGGTCGTGAGGTATGCGGCTCCCGTGCTCTTGAGCGACGGATTGTCGAGCAGCGCCCAGCGGCGCAGGTCGAATACACGGCGGCCTTCGAGGGCCAGCTCCACGCGGCGCTCGTCGCGGATAACCTGGCGCAGGTCGCTGCTGCCCGGATAGGAGCAGTATGCGGCGTCGAATCCGGCTCGCTCGCGCAGCGGCTTGATCGTCTTGTCCCAGATGTCGGACGTCATTTTACTCTGTTCGTTCATCGATTCGGCATACATCAGCAGCACGTCGGCGTAGCGGATTTCCATGAGTGATTTGTAGGTGTTGCCCTTGCTGTCGACCATGTCGGCATTGTAGTTTTTCAGGGTATAATACCCCGTAGCCGTGCGATCCTGCGTGCCGTTGTACGAGTCGAAACGGTGCTGCTTGTCGCTGGTTTGGCTCTCGTCCGATGCCTTCGTAAAGACCTGGTAAGTGCCTTTACCCGTGCCTTCCGAGCCAGCCAGACTCAGGGTTTTTGCTTCCGGAATATCCACGGTGCAGTTGTTGTAGGCGATGGTTGCTTCGAAACGCTTGTCGCGCTTCTCGTAGTCCGTGTCATCGGCGACGCTGCCGTCGAGTTTGCGGTAGGTATCGACCAGTTCCTGCGTCGGCGACTGGGTGGTTACACCCTTGTTACCGATGGACTGGGGAACGAAAGCATTGAAATTGTTCCAGGATCTGACGATGTTGTCAATGCCGCCGAGCGTGGCGAATTCGATCGTCATGATCGACTCGGGGCCGTAGCAGCACGACTGGTCATGGAAAAGTTTCTTGTAGTCCTGTTCGAGTGCGTAGGTGCCGTACTCCGTCGAATTGATCAGCTTGTCGCACCAGATGGCGCAGTTCTCGAAATCGTTGTCATAAAGGTATGCACGTGCATTGAGCGCCACGGCTGTACCGCGGGTGTAACGTCCGTTTTCAGATTCCGGAATATCCGTGTTTTTCGGCAGTATCTCGGCCACCTCGGCAAGTTCCGAGTGGATGAACTCCTTGATCGTGGCGGCGGGTGTTACCTTGACCACGCGCGATTCGGGGAGCGTCGGGTTGGTCGTGAAGAACGGCACGTCGCCGAACCATGTTACCAGGCGCAGGTAGGTGAAGGCGCGCATAAGACGGAGCTCTGCAAGCATGCGCGTCTTGAAGGTCTCGTCGATATTCATGCGATCCTGGGCGTCGAGCGCCGTGTGGATCGTACGCAGTTCCTGGTAGCACTTGTCCCATTCGTCCGAGAAGCGGCCGTTCGAGGTATTGGCCATACCCGTTACGATGCTGGTTTCGTTCGTCGAGTGGCGGCTGCCGTACACGTCGTCAGACAGCAGGTTATTGGCGAAATAGTAGTCTTGGTGCCAGCACTGGTTGTACCCCAGGTACAGGGCCGTGCGGACATTGTCCTCGATTGTCCAGAAAGTTTCGTCGGTATAGGAGGTCGTCGGGTATTGCTCAAGGCCTACGCAGCTGACCATACCGAGGGAGAGGATGGCTAATATATTTTTGATTTTCATATTCTTTCCGATTGTTTAATTGTTAGAAAGTCAAGTCGATACCTCCACCGAAGTAACGCAGGGTCGGGTAGTTGCGCACAGAGTTGTCCGCTCCGCCGCTCATGTTGTTGCCGAACGACGTGGTCTCGGGGTCTACGAACCCGTTTTTAGTCCAGGTCAGCGGGTTCTGGGTGTCGAAATAGATGCGCAGAGCCTCGCAGCCGAATTTCTTCGTCCACTTCTTGGGAAGGGTGTAACCCAGCTGGATGTTCTTGATACGCATGTAGGCACCTTCGAGCAGCATCATATCCGAACCGGTGTGCCCCCAGTTGTTCGTGTCGCTCACCGAGCCCGATACTCCCAGGCGCGGCCAGCGTGCGTCGCGGTTCTGCGGCGACCAGTAGTCGAGCTGGTGGTCGAACATGGTCATCGAGTAGTCGGCGTGGAACGGCTGCACGAGCTCGCCGCGAACCGGGTTCTCACGCTTCAGCACGCCCTGGAGCATGATGCTGAAGTCGATGCCTTTCCACTTGACATTGTAGGTGAAACCGTAGGTATAGCGCGGGAAGGCATAACCCAGGTAGGTGCGGTCGTTTTCGTCGATCTTGCCGTCGCTGTTCAGGTCGACATAGCGCACGTCGCCCGGACGGAGCTGCGAACGGTCGATGCCGGTCGGCAGGGCTGCATTCTGGATTTCATCGTAGTTCTGGAAGAAACCATTCGTTTTCCAGCCGTAGAGGGCATTGATCGGCAGACCCTCCATGATGATGGTGCCGGCACTGTCGGCAGTTCTGATAGCCGGGGTTCCATAGCGGACTACCTCGTTCTGCGAGTCGGCGAGGTTGAGCGAGAAGTTGTGCTTCCAGTTGCCGCGCGAGAGGTTATAGTTGATGGTAAGTTCCCAGCCCTGGTTGTCGAGGATACCGCGGTTCTCCTTGGCGATCGAGGCGCCGAAGGTTCCGGGGACGATCGGGGAGAGGAGGATATCTTCCGTACGCTTGTAGAAGTAGTCGAAGTTGACGCTCAGGGTATTCTTGAAGAACGTCGCATCCACACCGATGTTGAAGGTCTTGGCGGTCTCCCACGTCAGCAGTTCATTACCCATGGTGAACATCAGGCCCTGAACCGGGACGCCGTTGAAACCGTAAGCGTTGGCCCAAGTGCCGTAGGTGGTCATGAAATCGTAGTCGCCCACATCCTGCTGGTTACCGTTCAGACCGTACGAAGCACGGAGTTTCAGGTCACCGACACGGTCGCGGTAGGTCTGCATGAAATTCTCCTGCGACATGCGCCAGCCCAGCGATACCGAGGGGAAGAAGGCTCCGTTGCGCTCCTTGAGGAACTTCGAAGACATATCGTAACGGGCGGTGAATTCGAAATAGTAGCGGTCGTCGTAGGAGTATCCGGCGCGACCGAAGAACGACTGCAATGCACGGCGGTATTTGCTCTGGGACGACAGTTTGGTGCCTTCCGTAGCGATCGAGCCGTCACCCGGCTGGTCGATGCTGTTCATACCCTGGCGGGCGGCCGTGATGTCATAGCCGATCTCCGATTCGTCCGACCAACCGAACAGTCCGGTTACATTGTGCTTCTCCTTGAACGTGCGGTTATAATCCAGCATCAGCTGTGCGGTGACGAACGTGACTTTCTTCGTCCAGTCGTCGGCTTCGCGCTTGGTGTTGCCGCCGGTCGAAGCGGTCGAGATATCCGAGTGTTCGGCGCCGTTGTCCACCACATACTGGTAGGTCTTGTGGGAGGTGAAACGGTGCTCGTGGCGGACTTCACCGCCAAGGACGGCACGGGCTTTCAGGCCTTTGATGATCTCGAAATCGGCCGTAAAGGTACCGGTGAGGTATTCGTGGTCGTTTTTGTTGATGCCACCGCCCATAAGGCCGGCCAGCGGCGATACGGAATAGCCGCCGTACTTATAGTTGTTGCCGAAGAAGATTCCGTTCTCCTCGTGGCGGTTGAAGTAGTAGTTCGGGAAACGGATGAGGTCGGCGAAGAGGAAGCCTTCGTTGGCATCCGACGGGGAATTGATCTCCGAACGGGTGAAACCGACGTTGGCGCCCAGTTTCAGCCGGCCGAATTCGGTCGTCAGGTTCGAACGCAGGTTATAGCGCTTTACGCCGTAATCGGGGCCCACGTAGTTGGACTCCTGGTCGAAGTAACTGGCCGAAAGCATGTAGGTGGTGGTCTTCGTACCGCCCGTGACGCTTACGTTGTAGTTCTGCTGGAGCGCGTTCTGCATGGCCTGCTCTACGGCAGCCTCGCAGTCCCCGTGGTTGTAGAAATCCTGGATTTCGGCAGCCGTGAAGAGCGGTTCGCGGCCGACGTTGCTCAGGGCCTCGTTACGCAGGATCGCGTTGCGGTAGGTCGGAACGGCCTTGTAGAGGATGTCGGGGTTCTCGATACCGACTTTGGCGCTGAACCGGATCTGCGGAGCCATCTCCTTGCGGCCGTTCTTGGTCGTGATCAGGATGACGCCGTTCGAGGAACGTGCACCGTAGATGGCGGCCGAACCGGCGTCCTTCAGGATGTTGATCGACTCGATGTCGTTCGGGTTGAGGTCGTTCATACGGCCTGCGTCCGGCTGGGGAACACCGTCGATGACTACCAGCGGGGTGTTGTTACCCATGGTGTTCACACCGCGGATCGAGATGTTCATCTGGTTGTCCGTCGGGTTGAAATTCTTGGTCTGGATGATCAGGTTGGCTGCCGCACCCTGCAGTGCCTGCTGGATGTTGGCCACCGGGCGGTTCTCGATTGCCTCCGACTTCACGGTCGAAACGGCCGAGATGATGTGGCGCCGCGTCGTCGTGCCGTAACCTACGACTACGACTTCATCCAGATAACCCGAATCTTCTTCGAGCGTTGCCGCGATGGCGGTGCGCGTGCCTATCTGCATCGTTACGGTCTTGTAGCCGAGGAACGAAATCTGCAGTTCGTCGTTGTCGGTTACGCCCGAAAGGGTGAACTGGCCGTTGGAATCGGTCGCGGTACCGTTAGCCGAGTTCGAAATCATGACTGTGGCTCCCACGACGGGCAGGTTGTTCTGGTCGACGACCGTACCCGTGATCGTTCTTTTGGTGTCTTGGGGTGCCGCCTGGACAGCTTCGAGGGCAGCAACGCACAAAAACAACGCAAGCGCCCGCTGCAACCAGCTTCCGGCTGTCATAAAAATGGATAAATTTTTCTTCATAAAGATTGGTTGGTTTTGTCCATAGTAGATAAATGATGATTGAAAATGAAATTCCCCCATATGCACGATTCGTACATATATATAATAGAAACCTCAGGGGAAAGGAGTCATTTTGGCATAGGCTTATACGATTTTAGGTTGTTTTTAGGTTTATGATTTGTTAAAACTATCTTTCAACACGTTAAAATTGCAATTCAAATATAGAGGATTTCCCCCCCCCGTTAGGTACGAATTTGAGCATTTGTAGTACGTTATTGTGTCCCGTATATAAAACCCGGGGCATTTTTAAGAATCCTCCGCGGGGGAAGTCCGATTCTTCTCATTTTTTAATATTTCGGTATCAGATTTCATAATTATCCCCTCGCAAGCCGTTCCATATGGCAGCAGAAGGGCTTTTTTTGAAGTATGTATAGGTGTCTCCCGATGTTTCCGGATCGGTATATGCCGCCTTGTCGGAGGCTGGTTGCAGCAATACAGATTTATGCCGTGCGGGATAACCGGAACGATGTGAAGAGGCTTTGGAGACTGGTAGCGGGGCGGATTGCGGCGCGACTGGGGCTGTTGTTGCCGGATGTGGGGATTGGGAGCCCGGCCTCGGGGGGGGGAGACGCTTCCGGAATGAAATAATCGCTCCCGGAAAATCTTATTGTGTTAAAATCTGCATATTATGCGGAAAAAAGTTATATTTGCTTATGAAAAATGATTTCCAACCTATCAAATCTGACATGAAGCAGGAGCGTGACAAGTTATGTTACCTGACGATCGGGGATAAGGACGAGAAATGGGGCGTTGTCGTCACGACGATCGGGTACCAGTTTATTCCGCCGGGGACGAAGTATCCGTTGTCGGCCCATCCGGACAACTACTCTTTCATGCCCCGCGGCGGACGGATACTGAACGAATACCAGTTGGTCTATATCACCAAGGGTTCCGGGTATTTCGCCTCGCAGTCCTGTCCCGAGGCGCCTGTGAAGGCCGGGACGGTGATCTCGTTGTTTCCCGGGGAGTGGCATAGCTACCATCCCGACGATGAGACCGGCTGGGACGAGTACTGGGTAGGTTTCAAGGGTGCCTATATCGACGACAGGGTAGCGAACCGCTTTTTAGTGCGCGAGCAGCCGTTGCATAATATCGGGATAAGTTCGGGGATCGTGAGTCTCTATGAGGAGATCCTGCAGTTGGCGTCGGTCGAAAAGGCGGGGTGCCAGCAGATGATGTCGAGTATCGTGCTGCACATCCTGGGCTCCATCTATTACAAGGAGCGGAATAACTCCTATGCCAATACGTTCATCCTCGAGAAAGTCAATGCCGCGCGGGAGCTGATGAAGGATGTGGATAACCCCCGCGATGTCGAGGCGATCGCCCGGGAACTGGGGGTCAGCTATTCGTGGTTCCGCAAGACATTCAAGGAGTACACCGGGATATCCCCCGCGCAGTACCAGTTGCAACAGCGGCTCCTGAAGGCCAAAGAGATGCTGACGGGGACGGATATAAATATATCGGATATCGCCTATGCCTTGAAGTTCGTGAATACCGGGCAGTTTTCTACTTTTTTTAAGCATAAGGAGGGCGTCACTCCGTCCGATTTCAGGAAGCGTAACAGCTGGAAATAATCCCGCTGGCTGCCCCCCCCTCCGGCGGGTGAGAGGCTTATGGCCCTTCCCGTGGCGGGAATCGGGCGATTGTGTGTGGATTCTGTCGCGGATAAGCTGTCGTTGTGTGCCGGAGCTTACCGGTAAGAGAGCCGTAGATAAAAAAATCCCTCCGTTTTGCGGAGGGATTTTTACCTGTGATAAATTTGCGGCAGGCAGGCCGTGTGCAGCCTGTCCTACGGGCGGGGTTCTTATTTCGCGTACGATACGGCGCGGGTTTCGCGGATGACGGTGATCTTCACCTGGCCGGGATAGGTCATCTCGTCCTGGATTTTCTTGGCGATATCGTGCGACAGCCCTTCCGACTCCTGGTCGGTGAGTTTGTCTGCACCGACGATCACGCGCAGTTCGCGGCCGGCCTGGATCGCATAGGTCTTTACGACGCCGGGGTACGAGAGGGCGATGTCCTCCATCTCCTTCAGGCGCTTGATGTAGCTTTCGACCACCTCGCGGCGGGCGCCGGGGCGCGCACCCGATATGGCGTCGCAGACCTGGATGATCGGTGCGATCAGCGAAGTCATCTCCACTTCGTCGTGATGGGCGCCGATGGCATTGCATACTTCGGGTTTCTCCTTGTATTTCTCGGCGAGTTTCATGCCGATGATTGCGTGCGGCAGTTCCGGTTCGTCGTCGGGTACCTTGCCGATGTCGTGGAGCAGGCCTGCGCGGCGTGCCGTCTTGGGGTTCAGCCCCAGCTCGGCGGCCATGATACCCGCGAGATTGGCCGTTTCACGGGCGTGCTGCAGGAGGTTCTGTCCGTAGGAGGAGCGGTATTTCATCTTGCCGATCATGCGGATCAGCTCCGGATGCAGGCCGTGAATACCCAGGTCGATCGCGGTACGTTTGCCGACTTCGACGATCTCCTCTTCGATCTGCTTCTGTACCTTGGCGACCACCTCCTCGATTCGGGCCGGGTGGATACGTCCGTCGGTGACGAGCTGGTGCAGGGCCAGGCGGGCGATTTCGCGGCGCACGGGGTCGAACCCGCTCAGGATGATCGCTTCGGGCGTGTCGTCCACGATGATTTCGATGCCTGTGGCAGCTTCCAGCGCCCGGATGTTACGACCTTCGCGGCCGATGATGCGGCCTTTGACTTCGTCGCTTTCGATGTTGAACACCGTAACGGCGTTTTCGATGGCCGTTTCGGTCGCCACACGCTGGATCGAAGCCACGATGATTCGCTTGGCCTCCTTCGTGGCGGTCATTTTGGCCTCCTCGATCGTTTCGTTGATGTAGGCTACAGCGTCGGCTTTGGCTTCCGCTTTCATATTTTCGATCAGGATGCTCTTGGCATCTTCGGAGCTCAGGCCCGAAATCTGCTCGAGGCGCGTGTTCTGCTCGTGCATCAGACGGTCGATCTCCTCCTTCTTGTGTTCGAGCACCTGAAGCTGCGCTTCCATCTGCTCTTTGAGGCGGGCGTTCTCCTTGACCTTGCCTTCCAGTTCGCGCTGTTGGTTTTGCAGGTTGTTTTCGATCTGCTTGGCCCGCTGTTCGCTCTGGGCGATCTTCTGATTGCGTTC